>ENA-USUG01002691-USUG01002691.1-human-gut-metagenome-genome-assembly--contig:-NODE-2691-length-26152-cov-4.542665_pt1 | contig 26152 bp, 19 predicted proteins | sample MGYA00250059_ERZ773394 | MGnify/ENA primary metagenome ERZ773394 (study PRJEB29103, sample SAMN06111957) | human gut metagenome | biome: human gut; feature: ankylosing spondylitis patient; material... | reverse complement strand
TATCGACGCATTTTCATTCACACGGAAGTTCTACTTCAAACACAATTGTCTCATCCGCACTCTCTGCCCGTATCTGTATTATCGTATTGAAAAAGCATAGAGACGGAAGAGATTGATATAAATGGATTGCTTGCAGATATGACGAAAACAGATGAGGAGTTAGAGCAGGTGCAGGGAGAATTTTTAGGACTTCTTAAGGAACTGATATCATCGGATGCGAGTATTATGGCATCCCTGAAGGATCTCATTGGGAAAATGGAGGGGTGACAGGTATGAGAAAACTGGAAATTAGATTCAATGGGTATACAGACGCTTGGGAACAGCGTAAGTTTGGTAGTTGGCTGTAAGAGACGAGAAATAAGACAACGGTTGAAGATGAAGATACATTGTTTTCTTGTGCCATTGATGGTATGCATCTTAACTCGGAACTGTTTAGTTATTTTAGAGGTTCGTCAAATATTGGATATTTAAAAATCAAGAAAAATGAGTTGATTTTGTCAACGCAAAATTTGCATCTTGGGAATTGTAACGTGAATTTGCGTTTTGAGCATGGCATAGTTAGATAAGAAAAAGACAGTGGAGAGTGTAACCCTAACCGCGAGTTACACTCTCCACTGTTCTTTACAACATCAATCGTTTCTATTTGTCATCATTTTCCTTCATCTCTGTCATAGTCAGATACTCGTAGCCTGGTTGGAAGCTGTGGTTTTTGGAGTGTTTGTAGTATTGTATGAAAATACGATCCATGATGTTTGGAATCTGGGTTTCGATTGGCTCAAACAGAATGATCAGGTACTGCATGGCACTATAACGGGTGCAGACATCAACACGGCGGATAGTCTGGCGGATGGATTGTTCCATCTGGGAAAGTGCCTGCTCAATTTCCTCAATGTGAGGAAGCGTGTCAGCGGCAGTTTCCATGGTAACCATTACCAGGTAGCAGCGGCAGTTGCTTCGTATGATCAGCTGGTTCATGTATTCATACTGCCTGGAAAAATCCCGGTAGTTAAGATCCAGGGCACCTGCGTAGCTTCCGCTTTGGCGGAGGGAATCTGCAATCTGGTGAAGATCTCTTGCAATGCTTGCAGAGCCAGGAGCCTGGTAGTTAATCTGCTGATAGAAGGAAAACTGGTTTTTCCCATTCTGCTTCACAAAATACAGAGCCTTATCTGCCTTGGCGTAGCAGTCTGCGAAGGTGTCGCCGATGGTACACAGGCAAAGACCGGCAGAAAGGGAAGCATAGCGGATTTCTGTATCTGCCTGTGCAATGGCGTGGAACTGTTTAAACAGCTGCGTCATGGTGTCTGAAACAGATTCTGCAGTTACATCCGGAAGAAAAAGAAGAAATTCATCTCCACCCAGACGACAGGCGAGTCCGTCAATTGTATAACGGGAAAGCAGATTGCCGAGATTTTTCAGAGCCCGGTCGCCTGCCTTATGCCCATGAATATCGTTGATTTTTTTCAGATTATCCATATCCAGAAAAACAAGGCAGCCGCTGTGCTCTTTCATAAATTCGGCGATCAGTTGTTCTCCAAGGGCTCGCATAGGAAGCCCGGTGAGCAGATCATAATGCTTGGTTTCTTCCTGGTTCTTTATGGTGGTAACCACATCAGAAATAAATTTGCTGATGGTATTGTCAATTTCAGGCTGTGCTGCAGCCTCTGTTTCTGGTGAAAGCTGATTATCCAGAACCAGGCGGTTTTCGTCTATCAATTTCAAAAATACATCTGTAATTTCCGGGTCAAACTGCTTTCCGCGGTTCTTACTGATTTCCTCCCGGATCATTTCCGGAGGAAGTGCATTTCGGTAAATTCTGCGGGAATTCATGGCATCATAGCTGTCTGCCATTGCGGTGATGCGTGCATGAATGGGAATTTCGACACCGGAAAGCCCGTCTGGATATCCATTTCCATCATACCGTTCGTGATGATTTCTGGCCACTTCAACAATATGAGGGACAAAGGTAATATCCTTCAGTATTTCTGCACCGATGACGGTATGTTTTTTTATCAGATTATACTCGTCATCTGTAAGTCTGGAGGGCTTGTTTAAGATCAGATCCGGAATACCAATTTTTCCGATATCATGAAGGTAAGCGGCATGCTTTAACTGCTGGATTTCCTCTGAAGACCATCCAAGCTCGGCTGCAATAAGTGCGGCATATTCTGCAACCCGGTAGGAATGTCCGCGGGTGTACTCGTCCTTAGCCTCGATGGTGGTGGACAAAGTCTGCATCATTTGCAGGGAAAGGAGCTCTGTCTGCTTCTGTTTGCGTTCCAGTTCCTGTTGCTGGCGCTCATTCTCTATACGCTGGATGCTTCGAAGAGTCCGGACAATGTTGACAAACAGCAGAATGAGCATTCCAATGCCGATAAAAAGACCAGACAGGGATGTGACAAAATATACAGAGACACATTCAGCAGCAACGCAAAGCAAAACGAGCAAATGAGCCAGGAGCAGAAGATGGTCTGAGGCTTTTTTTCTGTGGCGGATGTAGAGGCAGAGATGGATAAACACCATCAGGAAGGTACCTATCAGTATGATCTGCCCCAAGGGGAGGGTTTCAATGTAGTCTGCAATATTTGCTATGGCCAGAATAGAGCAGACTGTAAAATCCAGCAGGGAGATTCCGATTACAATATGATAAAGTCTGCGGTGAAGCCCATTCTGTATATTGTCTGCATAAAGCAGAAGGGGAATCGGTCCAAGAAGAATCATAACGAAGCATAAGGAAGCCAGGGCAGATGAGTTTGGGATCAGCAGCTGGCGGATCTTGGACTCATCCAGCATCCAGGTTGCTCCCATTATCATACACCAGCCAAGATATTCCATGTCAAAGCTTGTGTGGTACACAAAACCAAGGGTAAGGCTGAAAAGAATGGTGGTCAGTCCTGCAAACAGGGTGAAAAATGCGATGTAAGTGGCCAGTCCGTAATGGTTAAAGATCAGCTGCCAGATGTCCGCTTTATCTCCGCAGAAAATCTGGTTCACAACACCGGAATAGTTGGAGGTGTAGGTGGTCAGTTCAATGCGGAGCTCCTTTCCGGCATCTTCATGGGAGGTGGAGCAGAAAATGAAACGGCTGGCGGAATTTTTCCCAATCAGACGGGTTTTACTGGTGCTGTACTGTTCTCTTAAGGTGCCGTTTATGTATATGTTTACGTCCTGCAGGGAGGAACGAATCGCTATAGATGAGGCATCAAAATCTGACGGAAGGGTAGATGTGATGACCATGGTTTCGCCTGCGGGAACATCATAGGAACCGGGAACTGTGATTTCTTCAGTGGTGCCGTCAGATTTTTCCCAGGTAAAGGTTCAGGGATAGAGGAGGGACGGAGAGTTTTCGCTGACAGTTCTTTCATTAACACCGAAAAACTGCATGAAAATGAACCATCCAAGAATGGCGAGCATCAGAAAATAGAAAATGTATCTTGGTCCCTGGCGGGCAGGGAATTTCTCCTTGGTCATGGTAATCTCCTTGTATGTGAGTGGGGTTAAATTTTTGTGGTTGTTAATTGTATTATACTATATGCGAAGAGATTCATCAAAACATTATTATCCGCAATGGTTGGAAAAATTTTTAAAATCTTTCAGAAATCTGACCGTTTCGGTATACGAAATTCCAATAAAGTGGTATAGTTAATCTAAATAAGCTTTACAAAAACATGTGGCGTTTGGGTTGAGTTGAGAAAAATTGTGTCAGAAAACATGTGAAGTACGGGGGAAAATATGGATATTTTAGTTGTGATCGATATGCAGAATGATTTTATTGACGGAGCGCTTGGCACACCGGAGGCGGAAGCCATTGTGCCTAATGTGGTGGACAGAGTGAAGAATTTCAATGGTCTTGTGCTGGCGACCAGGGATACTCACGGCGGGGATTATCTGCAGACCCAGGAGGGCAGAATGCTTCCTGTAGAGCACTGCATCCGCGGCACCTACGGCTGGGAGATCCGGGAGGAGATTGCAGAGCTTCTGGAGTCCGGACCCATTGATAAGCCAACCTTTGGCAGCGAAACTCTGGGAAAAGTCCTAAAAGAATTTAATAAATCAGAGACCATTGACAGCATTACACTGGTAGGGCTTTGCACAGATATCTGTGTGATTTCCAATGCCATGCTGCTGAAAGCATTTTTGCCAGAGGTACCGATCATGGTAGATTCTCTTTGCTGCGCCGGAGTGACGCCGGAGAGACATGAGCGGGCGCTGGAAGCGATGAAAGCCTGCCAGATAGAGGTCCTTTAGGGAGTCATGAGAAAACAAAATTTGGAAGTGGTTGCTTAAAAAAATGCCGCAAAGTCACGGAAAGTGGTGATTTTGTGGCATTTTTATTTTTCTGTGTCAAAAGAAAACTTATTTTCTCATATTTCCATCAAAATCACATGATACTATATTAAAGTAAATTGCGGCTTCTGTCTGATGGGAAACCGCAACGATTTACAGAGCATTGAAGCCTGTTTGAAATACAGAAAGCCTTTTTCAAACACGTTCTAGCGACAGGCTTTAAGAGAGAGGAAAGAGCCGTGAAAAAAATAGAGATTCTTGTTGTAGAGGATGAACCGAAATTAGCACAGACGATTTCTGACTTTCTGAGGATTCAGAACTATGAAGTAGAGACAGCACTGACCGGGAACAAAGCCCTGGAATATTTTTGCCAGAATAAGCAGAAGGTGGATCTGATCCTTCTGGATCTTATGCTGCCGGATATTTCCGGATATACCGTATTGAAAGAGATCAGGAAAATATCGGAGGTTCCGGTTATTATTTTGTCTGCAAGGTCGGCCGTGGCAGACCAGATGAGCGGATTCGAGAAAGGTGCGGATGATTATATCACCAAGCCCTTTACTCTGGCACTTGTGAAAATGCACATTGAGGCGGTGCTGAAGCGTGCCGGGAAGCTGCGGACTATGGTGGAATACAAGGATCTGCAGGCAGATGTAAATGCACAGCTTTTATTTTACAAAGAGCAGCATATCCCCACCACCAGGAAGGAATTTGATCTGATGGTTTACTTCATGGAGCATCCGGGAATTGTTCTGCCAAGAGATACCATACTGAATGCGGTGTGGGAATACGATTATACAGGTGATGTGCGGACCATTGATACTCTGGTGAAGCAGCTGCGGAAAAAAATGGGAGAAGGCTGCAATTATATCCGGACTGTTTACGGCGTGGGCTACATCTTCGGGGAGGACATCCATGAAAATTAAAAAAAATTTCTGGAGAGCTGGGAAAGCTTTGTGGATTCAGATTATTGCCTTTGCGGTGGCAGTCATGCTGTATAGCGTGTGCTGTTATCCCATATATACTTCATCAAAGGCCAGAATCATGCGTCAGCTGTATGAAGATATCCATGACATGGATCTTGAGGAACTTAGCGAGGACGACGAAGAAACACTTGGTGATTATCAGAAAGAAAAATTTGAGACTGTAATTGCGAATGAAAATTATGAGCAGATTTATACGTCCAGATCATCTCTGAAGACCACGCATGCCCGTAAGTACATAGAAAACAAAATTGCCCAGTACACAGAAGAAGGAACCCTGGAACAGCGTCGCATGGAATCCAGGCATATTCTGATGTTTCGTGGGAAGATTATACAGGATGGACATACATTCTATGTTTACCTGCGAAAAGATGTTCAGTCAGTTCTGGAAGTGATTGAGGGAACCAGATTATATCTGGCGGTTGTTTTGCTTCTGATGGTGGGATTAAGCTATTTCCTGGAAAAAATGAGTAAAGCAAGTACCGAGAAAAAAGCAAAGCAGTCTGACTATCAGCTTCTGGAAAGCCAGAGAGAATTTGTGGCGAATATTTCCCATGAATTAAAAACACCTCTTGCAGTAGTGTCCAGCCAGGTGGAAATGCTGGAAATCGCAGGAGATAAGATTGATCGTTCCTACTATTATTCTTCCATTCACGAGGAGCTGGACAAAATGTCCAGAATGGTAGGAGAACTCCTTGATTTTTCCATGTTGGACAATCAGATGAGTTCCATGGAAATGAGCCGTGTAAATGTATCAGAAATGATAGAATATCTGCTTCTTCGATATGATGCTATGTTCCGCAAAAACGAGATCAAAGTGGAACAGGAAATCGAAAAGAACTGTTTCGCATACGGAAACCGCATGTATCTGGAAAGAGCAGTAAACAATTATCTGATGAATGCGTTTCAGCACACAGAGCAGGGAAAGCGGATCCGGATTACTTTGAAGAAAGAGAAAAAGCAGATACGTATGGAAGTCTACAACGATGGAGCGCAGATTAAAGAAGAGCAGATGGAGCATATCTGGGACAGCTTTTACACAACTTCCCAGAAGAAGAAACCAGTCACATCTGAGAATGAAGTACGTAACATTGGTCTTGGACTTTTTGTGGTCCGAAAGATTGTGGATAAACATAAAGGAAGCTGCGGAGCTAAAAATATGGAGAACGGAGTGCTGTTCTGGCTTCAACTTCCGGAAATCAGGGATTTGGGAAAATGAGAAAGTGGAATAAAAAAACAAAAATTGCAGTATTTATTATATTTTTAATTTTAGCTGTGCTGTTTGCCGCTCTATGCTGGAAAAAACGCCGTGGAATCTATAATACATATATGAAGCTTACTGGTCAGGAGATTCCGTATTCTGTTCAGGAAAAAAGAAGGAAAAAATATGGATATTATGACCAGGAATTGAATGCTTCCATGAATCTGGAGAATCCGGTTTACATAACTGAGAATGACGGTTCTGCAAATGAGATCGAAACAGACATTCCAAAAGAAACCACACGTATAGCATCCTCTTATGAAATCGACCAGCAGCTGCAGGCTGAGCTGGAGAATGGATACAGCTGGGAGGAGCCTATGGTGATCCAGAATCCTTATCAGGTTTCTCCATTGACAGCGGTGATTATTTTCGACACAAAAGAAGAGTGTGCGGTGCGTTTTACGGTCAAGGGAAAAACGGAAGCCGCAGATATCAGTGGAGAAGTGGAAGCTGCTGTTTCACACAGAATCCCGGTGATCGGTCTTTACCCGGCAATGGAAAATACAGTTGTTCTGGAGCTTCTGGATAAATCAGGCAAGGTTACAGATTCCCAGGAAATCACTATTACAACGGATGAACTTCCGGATAAACTGGATGATGCTGTGAAACCGGTGAAAACAAGCGGTGAATCTGCATTTGAACTGACTATGGTATATGGACAGCGGACAACCTTCCCATTTGCTTATGACTGTATGGGAGATATCCGTTGGTACATGAGCGGAGAATTTACTTCTGGAATTTATATGCTGTCAAATAGCAGGATGATAGTTGCCTCCAATGAAGCTTTTATGCCATCCCAGGCCAAACCGCAGACAACCAATCTCTATGAGATGGATTATCTGGGACGCGCCTACACCATGTACTATGTGGCGGGTGGAAATCACCATGAAGTAATCGAAAAAGAGCCGGACGGAAATCTTCTGGTTCTGACCAGTTCTCTGGAAGGACACATTGAGGACAAAATCCAGGAAATTGACAGACAGACCGGTGAAGTTGTAAATGAATTGATAATGGAAGACATTTTTGGAGGGAAATATGAGGATCGGGTTGACTGGACCCATTTAAACACTGTGTCTTATCAGTCGGAGACAGATACCATTGTGATCAGTCCCCGAAATCTGGAATCTGTGGTCAAATTGAACTGGACGACAAAGGAAATCCAGTGGATACTCTGCGATCCGAGATTCTGGGAAGGCACAGAATATGAGAAATATGTGCTTCAGCCGGAAGGAGATTTTGTTTATCAGTTCCAGCAGCATACTGCCTACCAGATGGAAACAGATCTGGATGGAGATGACCAGACAATAGAAGTCAGTATGTTTGATAATCATTATGTAAAAGTACGAAAGTCCGATGTATTGCAATACTTTGATGGTGAAAAAGAATCTTATCTGTTGGTTTATGCTGTAAATGAAGCAGAAAAGACAGTAAAGCAGATTAAAAAGATTCCTACTGTATGGTCTACCATTACTTCTTCTGCTATTTATGATGCTGACAGTAATCATATTTTCGGCATGTGCGGTCATGTGAAGGATTCTGAAGATAAACGAAGAGGAATGAACTATGAGTTTGACTATGATACAGAAGAGCTGATCAATCAGTTCAGCATCAAAAGCTATTATTACCGCGCATCAGAGATGAGAATTGACTGGAATGATCTGGCAGCAGTCATGGAAATAAAAGACAACTATATTATGGGAGAATTATATCAGCCTGTAAAAGCGCCCTGGTTCTTCTGGCAGAAGAAGCCAGAACAGGTACTGGAAGAAGGCGAGATTACATTACATCTTACCGGGCAGGTGCTTTATGCAGGCGCTTATGATCACCAGATTTCCCAGATTATTTTTCATGGAAAGAAAAATACTTATGTGTATGACACTACAGACATCCGTCTTCATACGAAATCTTACCTGAAGTTCTATGAGAACATTCCGGTACCGCTGCAGGGAATGGAAGCGGATGATTATGAGATTTATGTTGTATATCAGAACGAATTTTATGATTTGGAACAAAATATAAAAATTAAGTGATTTAATGCTGCTGTTCACTGGTAACATTCTGCGAAGCGTGTTGCTGTGAATGGTGGAAATAGTAAAACTTTAAATTTTTACAGGCAATATTAAGAAAGTGTTTCTGCTTTATTGCGGAACTATGTTATAATAGTTGATAACACGACCAGAGCGTGTTTGAAAAATGATTCCGGCACATTCGGCAGAATATTTATTTCAAACATGCTCCAGGTAAATGAAGTTATACCAGAAAAATAAAGGGAGTAAAAAAAATGAAGAAAAAAGTTTTATTACAGGTAATGGGAGCCGTTCTGGTGGCTGGTTTAATGGCTGGTTGTGGTGGCACAAATGATACAAAGACGGAAGAGAATACCAAGACAGAAGCTGCCGCAGACAATGCTGATGCCAAGGAAGAGACTGACAGCACGGAAGCAGAAGATACAAGTGAAGATTCTGCAAGTACTGATTCCGCTGAAGAAGACAGTGCAGAGGCAGATGACACAGCTGCAGAAGCAGAGAGTACAGGTGAGGATTCTGCAAGTAGTGATTCAACAGAAGCAGACAGTGCAGAGGTGGCCGACAGCAAGGAGACAGAAGCAGCAGGAAGTTCTGCTGGTACAGCAGCCCAGACTGCAAACAGTGATGCATACGGCGAGGTTGTTTCTGCAGCAGGATGGAATATTACAGTAGAAGATGTGGAGATCAATTCCTCTCTTGAGAATGTAAGCGTAGAACTTGGCTATACAGGTGTGGAGACAAGCGACTACAAGAAAGAGGCTGACGCAGGCAAGATTTTCTGTATGATTAAGCTGAAGATCGAGAAAGACGGCAGCAAGGAGACTTTGGACTGGGCGAATCTGAAGCTGACTGACAGTGAAGGAAATGAATACAGCAGAATGGATGATGAATTCATTTCAGAGCTTGGTATGACACGTATGGCAGGAACCACTTTGAATTTCGGTTCCAACGAGGGCTGGATCGCATTTGAGATTGACGAGAATGCAGAAGGTCTGGAGCTTAGCTATCCATTTGAGGCAGAGGAATATCACTGCGCATTATAAGGATGATAAAAAATGCAGACAATCCGTCAGCTGCCATGACGGTGGTATGAAAATGCGGATTTTGTATTAGATCGTGTTTGAGAAATCATAAAATTGCACAGGAGGCTGGCATGAAGAATAAAAGATATCGGGAACTGGCTGCAATACTTGTAATGATGACAATGACAGCGGGTTCTATTACTACAGTTGCAGCAGAAACAGAAACTACAGCAGAGACAGAAACAGATGAGACGGAAACAGAAACTGCAGAGGATGCAGATTCCGAGGCAGCAGAAGCAACAGATACCCAGTCCCAGGCGACAGCCCTGGAAGTAACAGACCGGTTTGCACAGCAGACTGCTGTTGACGAAGCGCTCCTTCAAGAGGCGTCAAACGGCTACAGTCTTGATGAGGCCCTGATTGTAGTCAATCCATATGGAATGTCCCCTTTAAGTGCAGTTGCCGTTTTTTCCACAGAGAAAGCCTGCGGCGGAACTGTTACTGTGAAAGGGAAATCCGCAGAGAACGATGTGACGGGGACTTTTGAGGAGGCAACGGAGCATATCGTCCCGATTTATGGTCTTTACAACAATGATACCACAGAGGTTGTAATCACTCTGGATGATGGGACTTCTGCTACCTTTGAAGTAACCACAGAAGATATAGGTGTTGATTACGGTACAATCCAGACAGAGATGAAAAGCGAGGCAAGTTACGATTATTCGAACCTGACTTTTGTCTGCTCCACTATGGGAACCCTGTATGGAGTAGATGCGGCCGGAGATATCAGATTCTTTACCAATATTGGCGGAACTCTCGGAGTTCACCAGCTGGAGAACGGGCATCTTCTCATGCCTGCATCCTATGTGCTGAAGAGCAGCTATTATAAAGAAGGAATGATCGAAGTCGACTTTCTGGGAAAAATTTACCGCGAATACATGATTCCTGGTGGCCAGCATCACGATTTCGTGGAGCTTCCGGATGGCAATCTCCTGGTGGCTTCTGACAGCCCGGACTTAAGCACAGTTGAGGACTACGTGGTAGAAATTGACCGTGAGACCGGTGCTGTTGTATGGGAGCTTGACATGAAAGATCTCATCAGCCAGGAAGATGGACAGTCTGCTTCTATGGATTCAGACGGAAGTGAGGAAGCTGACTGGTTCCATAATAATGGTCTTGCCTATGATGCAGAGAATGATCTGGTTCTTCTTTCTGCAAGACACAAAGATGCCATTGTAGCAGTAAATAAAGAGGACAAATCCCTGGCATGGATCCTTGGAGATCCTACAGGCTGGGATGGTGTGGATCAGTCTTACTTCTTTACTCCGGAGGGAGAAGATTTCGAATGGTTCTATGCACAGCATAATGTTTCCATTCTGGATAATGGAGATATTGCTCTTTTTGACAATGGTACTGCCAAGGTAAAACGTGTGGATGGCGATAACCGTGTAAGTGGTGATAACGTATATTCCCGTGCGGTTGTTTATCAGATTGATACAGAGAACATGACCGTTTCCCAGGTAACTGAGTATGGTAAAGAGCGAGGCGCCGACTGGTATTCGGACTGGATTTCCGGTGTGGTTTCCCTGGATGGAACACAGGATCATCTGTGGATCACAGCTGGCTCCCACCTGCATAGCGCTGAAGAAAACCGCAGTGATTATTATCCGAAAGATATGTTTGTACAGGGACTGACCAAGACCACACATATCGATCAGGTAGATAATGGAGAGCTGAGCTTTGAACTGACGATCTCCGGTGACACTTATAATGCGCTGACCTATCGTTCTTTCCGCATGCCCCTTTATACAGAAGGAAAATATGATCCATCCGCAGTTCCGGAGGTGCTTGGTTCTCTTGGAGAGACAAGTTATGAGGAAAGCAGCATTGATGTGAGTACTGCAGAGGCTTTGCCAGATGGCTGGAATTTCCTGCTGGATGGAAGCAAGATCAGTGTGAACGGAAGCTTACAGACCCAGACCGCAGCAGCAGATCTGCTGGCTGGAAAGATGATCCTGATAAGCGGTGAGTCCCAGAGAGCTTATCAGCTGACACAGACTCCTTCTGAAGGAGATGACGGAACAAATGTTACAGTTAAGGGCTGGACGGCAGTTGATGGGCTGGAAGGTCAGGAATGGGATATTTACCTGGAACTGGACGGTGTTCTTTATAATACGGGATATATGTACAGTCAGGCATAAGTATATAATTTGTCAAAATGGGTTCAAGAGCCTTGAACCCATTTTGACGTTACAGGCTTTGCAGCCTGTACGGACATAACGACAAAAATTTGAGGAGCTTACAGTATGAAAAAATGGAGCAAAAAGAAAAAAATCACCATTCTGCTTCTGTTTCTGGTGCTGCTTGCATTGTTTGCAGGCCTTTGCTGGAAAAAGCGGCGGGGAATTTATAATACTTACATGAAACTTACCAATCAGGAAATTCCCTATTCTGTAAAAGAAAAACGGAAGAAAAAATATGGCTATTACGGTCAAAAGCTGAATGTTACCATGGATGTGGATGACACGATTTCCATTCAGGAAAACGATGATTCCGCGAATGATATCCAGACAGAAATCCCTCAGACGAAAACATTGGTGGCAACCTCCTATGAGATTGACCAACAGCTGCAGGCAGAGCAGGAAAATGGATATACATGGGATGATCCCATGGTTATTCTCAACCCATATCAGATTTCCCCATTAACTGCAGTAGTACTTTTTGACACAGAAGAAGAGTATGGAGTGCGCTTTACTGTGAAAGGAAAAACTGCAGCAGCAGACATCAGCGGAGAGATAGATGCGGCCAGTTCACACAGAGTGCCCATTATCGGTCTTTATCCGGGAGAGGATAATACAGTAGTACTGGAACTTCTGGATGATTCCGGCAGAGTGAAGGATTCCCAGGAGATCACCATTACAACAGAAGCTTTGCCAGAGTCTCTTACGGATGTGATCGAACCTGTGGAGACCAGTGGAGAATCTGCATATGATCTGACCATGGTTTACGGACAGAGCACTCATCTTCCTTTTGCATATGACTGCATGGGAGATATTCGCTGGTATATGAACAAAGAGACTGGAAATTATGGCCTTTACATGCTTTCCAACTGCAGAATGATCTGGCAGGATACTGCCGGATATGTTCCGAACCTGGAGAAGCCTCAGTCTACCAATCTTTATGAGCTGGATTATCTGGGAAGAGCTTACAACATGTATTATCTTTCCGGGGGAAGTCATCATGAGGTAATTGAGAAGGAGCCAGGCGGAAATCTTCTGGTGCTTACAAGCTCCATGCAGAGCCACTGTGAAGATAAAGTTGAGGAAATCGACCGGCAGACAGGTGCGGTGGTAAATGAGCTGAAACTTCAGGATATTATTAAATGTAAATACGAGAATCTGGTTGACTGGGCTCATATTAATACGGTTTCCTATCAGCCGGAGACAGATACTATTCTGCTCAGTGTCCGCAATCTGGAATCTGTGATCAAGGTAAACTGGACAACCAAGGAAATCCAGTGGATTCTTTGCGATCCAAGATTCTGGGAAGGCACAGACTATGAAAAATATGTGCTGAAAGCAGATGGTGATTTCATTTATCAGTTCCAGCAGCATACAGCATATCAGATCGATACAGATCTGGATGGCGATGACCAGACTATAGAAATCACCATGTTTGATAACCATTTCCTGTGGAGAAGGAAGAAAGACATCGACTATTATGACAAGACAGAGGAATCCTACCTGCTGGTATATTCTGTAAATGAGGCAGAAGGTACTGTGAAGCAGATTAAGAAGATTCCTACGGTATGGTCCAAGATTACATCCGCAGCGATTTATGAGGCTGACAGCAATCATTTCTTCGGAATGTGCGGTCATGTGGCAAATGCAGAAAACGGCTGGAAGGGAATGACCTACGAGTTTGACTACGATACAGAGAAGGTCCTGAATCAGTATTGTCTTAAGAAAACCTTTTACCGTGCAGAGGAAATGCGGATTGATTACAACGATCTTGCAAGTTCTATGGAGCTGGATGAGAATTATATCAAAGGAGAATTGTGGCAGCCGGTGAAGACCTGGAAATGGCTGTGGAACAAGAAACCGGATCAGGTGCTTCCGGCAGATACCCTGACATATAACATCACTGGAAAAGTGCTCTATATAGGGACCTATGATCATCAGATTTCCCAGATCATTTTTAAAGGGGCGAAGAATACCTATGTTTATGATACAACAGAGGTTCGTCTGCATATGGAAACATTTCTGGATTTCTATGAAAATATCCCGGTGCCTCTTCAGGGAATGAATGCAGATAATTATGAAATCTACGTCATGTATCAGGACGGATTTTATGATACACAGCAGACCTTTGCAATCAATTAAACAGGTGATATTGCAAAGCCAGAATAGTAAGGGTATTGAGCCCGGATTCAGCTGCTGCAGCTGAATCTGGGAAAAATATACAGCAAAGCAGGGCGCGCAGATTGCGGGAATGATTTTCAAACACGCTCTGGACGCGGAATAAAAAAATGCTGCAAAATCATTTTTGCAATGATTTTGCAGCATTTTCTATGACTGGGAAAAACTTTTGCGGTATGCCGCCGGGCTGTAGCTCAGGGTTTTTTTGAAAACAGAGCAGAAGTAATTGCTGGAAGAAAAGCCCAGCTGGTAAGCAATGTCTGTAATGGAATCATCTGTGGTCTTCAGAAGCATCTGTGCCCGATCCATTTTCTGGAGGGTAATGTATTCCGCAGGGGTAATTCCCAGTTCCTCTTTAAATTTGGCTTTAAAACGGGAAAGAGAATAGTTGGATGCCTGGGCAAGCTCCTGAAGTGTAATGGGGTTTTCAATATTCTGTTCAATGTATTTCAGCGCATGTCCGATGTCACTGTTCAGCTGTTCATTGATCTCTTCCTGGGCTGGAACTGCAGTTAGGTAGTTCAGACTGGCAAGTACACAGGTCAGATACTGGACACCGGCAATGGAGTCGCCTTCTGTTCCGTAAGAAATCAGGTTAAAAGCAGTGCGCAGCATGGAAATCTGGGAACTGCCTACATGGTACAGGTGCTGATCCATATTCAGAAGCCGATGGCACAAAATATTGCTGTAATGCTGGTTCAGACCAAGGAAATTATCGTGCTCCTTCAGATCCAGCTGCATTGCAAAAAATTCGCAGCGGTTCTGGGCAATATGTCCTGTAGTATGAAGCTCATAAGGTCTGGTGATAAAAAGGTTATTTCCGGTAGCACAGTAGCTGGTGCGGACGCCGCCTTTCATAACGTAAGTCTTGCGCTGGCCTTTCACCATGAAATGAAGCTCGATGATATCAGAGTGATAATGCAGAGGAACCGGAACGCCAGGTGCCATAGGTGTAAAATGAGAAAGATTTCTAAGCCCCGGGATCTTATGTTTATCTGCTGTTAATATTTTTTTATGTTCGTTCCATATGTAATCGTCAAATATTTCCTGTTCCATTCAAGTCGCCTCTTCTTATGTCCGTGAATTATTGTGTTGCAGTCTGTTTTACTACTGTTCACTGGTAACGTTCCGCGAAGTGTGTTACTGTGAACGAAGTGAACCGTAACTCTGTTTTGTTTACCGCACTATGTTTTGCTGGTTTGTATTCTTTTTCGTACAAAGTTATAAAATAGTACTAAATATTTTGCTGAAAGCAATTTTAAATTATTTATATTATAATATAGTCACAGTTGAAAAGCAATTGCGCGGTTGCAGTGGATAGTAAATGTTGTTGTTCATTCCGTTCATAAAAACACATCGCGGAACGTTACCGGTGAACAGTAACAAGTAAACATCAAGAGGGAGAAGAGCATGAAAAAAACAATTGCAGGCGGCGTATGGCCGGTTATGATCACACCTTTTACAGAGGACAACAGGATCGACTATGATGCAGTCCTTCGAATCATTGAGTGGTATGACAAGAACGGTGTTGACGGAATCTTCGCAGTATGTCAGTCCAGTGAAATGTTTGAGCTGAGCCCACAGGAGAGAGTGGAGCTTGCAAAATTTATTATCAATAATACACCAAAGCACATGGGAGTAATTGCTTCCGGACATTGCGCTGAGAAGGTAGAGGATCAGATCCGCGAAGCTCAGACTGTAATCGATGCTGGTGTAGATGCATATGTTTTCATTTCCAATCAGTTTGCAAAAGAGAACGAGAGCGAAGATGTAGCTAAGAAAAATATTGAATATCTTCTGGATCACATTGATGGAGATATGTTCGGTGTTTATGAGTGCCCGGCACCATACAAGAGACTTCTTTCACCAGAGCTTCTCAAATGGTGTGCAGAGACTGAGAAATTTGCATTCCTGAAAGACACCTGCTGTGATCTTGATCAGCTGGAAGCAAAATGCAAAGCAGTTGAGGGCACCGGATTAAAGATCTTCAATGCAAATGCAGCAACACTTCTTCGCAGCATGGAAATGGGATGTGCAGGATACTCAGGAGTTATGGCAAACTTCCATCCGGATCTTTATGTATGGCTTTGCAAGAACTATAAAGAGCAGCCAGAGAAAGCACAGGAGCTTATGAACTTCCTTGGCGCTGCTTCCATGGTTGAGTGCCAGGTATATCCGGTAAACAGCAAATACCATATGAATCTGGTAGGTGTGCCGATGACACTTCAGTCAAGAAGACAGGATTATAAGCTTCTTACAGGAAGCAAGAAATTAGAGATCGAAGAGTTCTGTGCGATCACAGAGACCTTCCGCAAGAGCTTTTTTGGAAAGTAATCAGAGATAACTGCCGGAACGGTGGGGACCGTGAGGCCGGCTGAAAGGTATTTCTTAAGATTTGTAATTGGGGTTACAAATATACGTGAAAAAAGGGAAACAAAAACACATAGTGTGTAAAAATCAGGAGGATGAGAGAATGAAAAAAAGATTAATGGCAGCAGTATTATCAACAGCTATGGCAGCAACAATGCTGTTAACAGGAAGCATCAGTGTACAGGCAGCAGATGCTGCAGCAGCAAATGACCCGGCAGTAGAGCTGATCTTTACATCAGTATCTGTAAGCGGTGACTCCCATACAGAGGCTATGTATGAGTTTGCAGATAAAGTTGAGGAATTATCCGGTGGTTCCGTAACATGTAAATGCTACGACAACGGTTCTCTGTTCTCTTCCGAGAACGAGTTTGATGCTCTTCTTAACGGAGATGCAGATCTGGCATATATTTCCTTCCCGACAATTGCAACACAGATTCCGTCCTACAGTATGTTTGCTTCCGGATATCTGTTCAGCTCCTATGAGCATATGACAAGCGTTCTCAACGGTGACATCGGACTTAACAAGATCCGTCCACAGATTGAAGAGACACTGAACATCAAACCTCTTTCCAGCTTCTATCTTGGAAGCCGTGTAATCAACACAAGAGAGAAAGAAATCAACAGCTACGATGACATGAACGGATTACTTCTCCGTATGCCGAACTCCGAAGCATGGCTGTTCCTTGGTGAGGCACTTGGTGCAAACCCGACACCACTTTCCTTCAGTGAGCTGTATACTGCACTTCAGACTGGCGCTGTAGATGCACAGGATAACCCGCTTCCAAGTATCGAGAGTGCAAAATTCTATGAAGTAACAAAATACATCGCAATCACAAACCACGTTGTTGACTCCATCATGCCATGTATCAACGGTGACACATGGAACAGCATGACAGAGGCTCAGCAGGAAGCTGTTACTGAGGCTATGGAATATGCAAGAGACGTAAACGATACAGCAAGACTTGACAGAGAAGCTGAACTGATCAAATTCTTTGAGGAGAAGGGACTTACTGTTACATATCCTGACATCAACGAGTTTAAAGAAAAAGTTCAGGCTAAGTACATGGAAAACGAAGATATGATCAAAGACTGGGATATGGATCTTTACAACGAAATCCAGGCTATGGCTGATACAACAACCGCAGAAGAGTAAAACGAATTGTCGTGACAACAGGCAAGACATAGTGATCAGCTATGAATTGACAGCAAAACTTGAGACATCTGTCTGACTTATAACAAAGAAAAGTCCCAGGCTGTGTGTACGGCCTGGGCTTTTGAATAAAGCACAGATTTTTGGCCTGTCTGCACAGGTGATACATTTTGCAGTAGTGGCTGCAAATGGGAACAAACCGATGGCAGAAAAGTGAATCTGAGAGGAGAGGAAACTGTGGATAATTTCAAAAAGATCGGGAAAAAGATCGTCGATTTCCTTGGCGTTTTTATCCCAAACATTACGTTTTTGGTAATTTTCCTTACCTTTATGGTAACAATCGTATCCAGATATTTTTTCAAAACCCCTGTAACATGGAGTTATGAGGTATCTGTTCTGGGTTACATGTGGACTATGTTCTTCGGCGTTGGTAAGGCAATGGAGGCTGATGAACACGTAGTATTTGGTCTGGTTTACGATGCTGTAAAACCTCGTACCCAGTTTATTTTTAAAGTAGTTTACAATACATTTCTTTTAATCCTGCTGGTAACCTGTTTTGTACCGTGTTTCCAGTCCATGGTTGGAAAGAAAATGGTAACAGGAGTTCTGAAGCTTCCATATACAGTTGTTTTTGCACCATTTATGTATATGCTGGCGGAGATCATCGTCAGAACCTGTATCAATATCAGAAATGCATTTAAAGAATACAAGGAAGGAGGAAAAGAATCATGAGTATGCCGATTATTATGCTGTTTGTGGTTATGGCTATCTGCTTCATAATCCGTATGCCTGTTTCTTTCTCCATGCTTGCAGCTTCTATTACATATTTTCTGCTTGCAGCTCCGGACAAACTGGGCCAGGTATTTACCGTTATCACTGGTAACATGTTTGCAAACTATACCATGCTTGCAGCGCCGCTGTTTATTTTCATGGCAAATGTGCTGAATGAAGGTGAGGTAACAGACAAGCTGTTCTCTTTCTGTAATGGTCTTCTTGGAAGATTAAAAGGTGGTACAGCACAGGTTAACGTATTTATTTCCCTTATTTTCTCCGGTATGACCGGTTCTGCTATCGCAGATGCTTCCGGTATTGGTCTGATGGAGATCGACCAGATGAAAAAAGAGGGATATGATGCAGAGTTCAGCTGTGCCATTACAGCCGCTTCTGCAACGGTAGGACCGATTTTCCCGCCAAGTATTCCAATGGTTATTTACGCTATGTTATCCGGTGCTTCCATTGGTAAGCTGTTTATGGGAGGTATGGTTCCTGGCGTTTTACTTGCCATTCTTCTTATGATCTATGTTGCGTTTATTTCTCATAAGAGAAATTATCCGGCAGGTGTGGTCATGAGCAAGAGAGAGTTTCTGAAAGCTACATTGCAGGCTCTTCCGGCACTGTTTACAGTTGTTATTCTTCTTGGTGGAATTTATTCCGGTATCTGTACTCCTACAGAGGCTGGTGCTGTTGCTTCTGCATACGCACTGATCATTTCTGCACTGATTTACAAAACACTGGGATGGAAAAAGCTTTGGGGTATCATAAAGAAATCCGCTGCCAACACAGCTACACTGGCTCTTCTTTGCGGAACTTCCATGCTGTTCTCTTATATTATCTCTCTGGAGCAGGTTCCGAGAGTTGTTGCAAGCCTGGTTATGGGAATCACAGATAACAAGTACATTTTCCTGTTTATCGTAAACATCGTATTCCTGCTTCTTGGCTGTGTACTTGATGTAAGTACGATCCAGCTGGTATTCGTACCAATGGTTCTTCCGCTGGTACAGGCTATGGGTATTGACCTTGTTCATTTCGGCGTTGTAATCTGCCTGAACATGATGATCGGTCTTTCCACACCGCCATTTGGTATGCTGTTGTTTATTGTTTCGGGACTTGGAAAAACGAAGATCAAGGGTGTTATACGTGAGATTTTGCCAATGGTACTTATTATGATCGGGTTGTTGTTCCTGGTTACTTATGTACCGGATATTATTATGTTTATACCTAACAACTTCATGTAAAATATGAACTTGGGTAGTATGAAAGGGACTGTTTTGCAGTCCCTTTTGTTGTATCGGGAGGCACGGTTACCCGGACGCACTTTCGCAGCTGATATTCCACGCGGGGCGGTGCAACACTGCGGCGAGCTAACTGCTAACTACGACTAAATCGTTCAGGAGAGCCTTCACGATTAAGTCTTCGTAAGCAGTGGATCTCGCCTCCGTTAAGGGCGCACCTGGAAATGCCCCGCTTAGGAATATCAGTTGCGAAAACGCTGTGTATTGGTAACGAATGGATACAATAAAAGCGACGGTGCTGGTGATGATGGAATAGGAAATTTAGAACAATAATGTAATGTGGGACTATAAGAGGAGGACATAAGGATGGGCACATTGGATAAGGTAAAGGGATTGGTTGAGAATCCGCCGAAGGAGTATCGGAGTGCTCCTTTCTGGGGATGGAATGACAGGCTTCAGAAGGAGAATCTGGGAGAGCAGATAGAGGGATTTAAGAAGGCGGGGATGGGGGGATTTTTTATTCATTCCCGTGAAGGGCTGGAGACGGAGTATCTTTCCACAGAGTGGATGGAGGATGTGAAGTTCTGTGTGGATAAAGCCCGGGAAAATGATCTGGAGTTGTGGATATATGATGAGGATAAATGGCCGTCGGGGGCTGCAGGAGGTATGGTCAGCAGGGTGAATCCAGCGGAGTTTACAGCCAGGGCGCTGACGATGGAGTGCGGGAAAGCCGGGGAGCTGGCGGTACCGGCGAAGTTAAGTAACGAGGAAGAAAGGACAGTTACTGGGGACTCGGATTCGATAATGTGTGGCGAGAATCGAAGCACAGACGAAAATTCCATGTCTGGCAGGAACGGCAGTGAAGATTTAGCAGTGGAAGAAACTATGGAGACAGAGTTTCTTCAGGGTGTTTATGTGATTCAGACGACGGCGGACGGCAGATTTATTAAGAGGATGAAAGAATATCTGACTTATGAGGAAGCTGCTGAAGCTTGCGGTGTTGATGAAGAGATTCTGCTTCTGCGTCAGGAGATTTCTGGTAAGAGCGAGTGGTACAACGGCTTGATGCCGCCGGATAATTTGAATCCGGAGAGCGTGAAGACATTTTTGAAGTTGACCCATGAGCATTATGAGGAAGTGTTTGGCGGAAGTTTTCCAAAAGAGGTGAAAGGATTTTTCACAGATGAACCAAACTGCTGTGATTTCTTCAGCGTTTTCCATGAAGGCAGACCGTGGATTCCGTGGAGTATTGGATTTACAGAGTATTTTATTGAAAAGAGAGGATATGATCCGCAGGAGAAGCTGCCTTATCTGTTTTTTGATGGGGAAGGGGCGGAGAAGATCCGTCATGATTATTGGAAGACGGTGGCGCAGCGTTTCGAAGAAAGTTATATGAAACAGGTTTATGAGTGGTGTGATAAACGGGGACTTCGTACTACGGGACATATTTTATATGAGAACGACCTGGGCTATCAGACTCGTGTGTGCGGTGCGGCGATGCCTCAGCTTCGTTATCTGCATAATCCTGGAATTGATCTTCTTGGCGCACAGACGGATGAGTATCTGACTGTGAAACAGTGTGCAAGCGTGGCACATCAGTATGAACGTTCCATGACCATCAGTGAGGCTTACGGCTGCACTGGCTGGGAGCTGGATTTTTCTACTCAGAAATGGCTGGGAGACTGGCAGTTCGCGCTTGGAATTACGAGACGTTGTCAGCATCTTGCCCTGTATTCCATTACTGGCTGCAGGAAGAGGGACTATCCGCCGGTTTTCAACTATCAGAATACCTGGTGGGATGACAATGATAAGATGGAGAATTATTTTGGTCGTCTGGCGCTGTGTCTTTCTCAGGGTGAGCCGGTGCGGAAGGTGCTGATGATCCATCCGATTTCCAGCATCTGGACCGAGTGCCGCAGTGACCGGGCGGAGGATTTCAATCATCTGGAAATGAATATGGGATGGCTGGATGAGCATATTACTTCTTTAAATCGAAAAGGTGAGTATTATAACCGGATCGCAAAAGCGCTGACTGCAGGGCATGTGGATTTTGATTTTGGAGATGAGATCCTGTTGGAGCAGGACGGCAAGGTTGAGGATGGAATGTTTGTGGCAGGAAAGTGCAGCTATCAGGTGGTTGTGGTTCCGGGAGTGAGCAATCTGTTTGCAAACACGGTGAAGCTGTTGAAGGAATTTCTTGCAGCTGGTGGAATGGTGATCTGGCTGAAGCCGTATCCGGTGATGATTGAAGGAGAACGGATTGGTAGTAAGCAGATCTGCGTTGCTAAGAGATGGGATAAAAAAATAGACAGTGAAGATGTAAATGAAGAGAAATCTGACCGCAGGAAAGTGTGTGGAAAATATGGTGATATCCGGGATGTTTTAGATGAGGAAGCATTTGTTCATACGGTTGAGCATGAATGGGAGCTGACGGAAGCTGTGGCGAAATGCACCGGAAAAGATTTTACTGTGCGAAATGCCAGCGGCGCAGAGGATGGTGAGATTCTTTCCATGCTGAGAAAGACAGAAGATGGACATATTCTTTTCCTGACAAATCACGATCGGAACAATGCACATCAGGTTTACATAAAACTTGACTGCGGGAACGCTGTGGAAGAGCTTGACCCGCTGACCGGAGAAGTTTGTGAGGTGGAAACTGTTGCGGATGGAGAGGGCGTTTGCTTTACCAGGACATTCGAGACGGGGATGAGCCGAATTTATTTTGTGAAGAAAATAATAGGGGCTGGACAGATTATTAAAGAGATAAATAGTGTTGAAGACAAATGTGGAATTGAGGAAGATACTACCGTTGTGGACTTGGCCGCTGTTTCTGATGGCGTAAATGCGGTGCATGAAATGACAGTGAGCAAAGCTGCCACATTCCCATACAGACATCCGCATTACACAGATCCCGTATTAGCTACATTCGGTCCGGACGCGAAATTAAGAAGAACTATGGAGAATGTGCTGACGATAGATAAATGTACTTATGAGCTGGGGGTTGCTTCAGCAAATAAAATTTGTGACGGAAATGCTATGGTGGAAGATAAAGATCTTGACGCAATTGTAGAGCAGGTATCAGAATTCAGACATGGCAGCGGACTGTCAGAAGCAGGAAGCGTCTGTGAGTCCGCAGAGATGGAAATCTGGCAGGCGCAGAAGGAAATTCGTGAGAAATTGCGCATGCAGCAGGTTTACTATAACGGTGCACCTCAGCGATATACCTGGGTGGATCAGCCACATCCGGCAGATGGAACACCATTTACCATGCATTTCCGGTTTAATGTTGCAGAAGACATTTCCAGTGAATGCAGTTTTGTAATTGAGAAGCCTTATGGTCTGGAAGTTTACTTCGATGGCGTGAAATGTGCGCAGACCGGCAAATGGTTTATTGACAAAGACATGCGTTGCTTCGGACTTCCTGCTTTGAGTAAGGGGGTGCATCGGATTACCATAAAAGGCAGTTACGACCAAAAGCGGGAACTGGAAGATGTATTCGTAATTGGAAATTTCGCCGTAGATATGTCTGGCAATATTTCCAGGGAAAAAGAAATTCTGCATACTGGTGATTGGAGCATGCAAGGTTATGTAAACTATCCTGGCGGTATGATTTACCAGTACAAGGTGCCACAGTTGATTTCCGATAAGCAGGTTCTTCTTCATTTGGGTGAGTGGAGAGGTACCCTTCTGAAAGTCAGAGTAAATGGTAAGGAAGCTGGTTTTCATTTCGAAAAGAAGAACTGTGTCACAGATGTAACTGGTCTTTTCGAAAAAGAAGAGAATACTCTGGAAATTGAAGTTTCAGGAAGTCCAAGAAACATGTTCGGCCCATTCCACCAGTCCTACACCGGCTGCAGCCGGATCAGCTGGGCTGATTTCCGCACCGAGGGAATGTTCCATACGGATGGGAAGGTGCTGAAGCCTTATGGTATGATGGGGCAGAGTTATATTTGTGAGTATGAAGAGCAGTAAAAAATAACAGGAGGATTTATCATGATTGCAGATTACGCAGACAAACTGAATACATATGAGGAATTTAAAGATTACGCTGACATGGTTCAGCAGTTTATCAAAAAACAGAAAGAGGAGAACCTTCCAGAAGGCAGATACGACCTAAAAAACGGCATTTTTGCCTTGGTTCAGAAATATACCACGAAGTCCCTGGATGGTGCACAGATGGAATCCCATAAGAAATACTGCGACCTTCAGTACATTGTAGAAGGCACTGAGAAAATTTACTGGGCATCTCTTCGCAAGCTTACCGTAGAGGATGACCGCACCCCGGAAGCTGACATTATTTTCTATAAAAGTGGTCCGGAGCAGGGATACACTCTTCTGGAGGCTGGCATGTTTGGTTTCTACGCTCCTGAAGACGGTCATATGCCCTGCATCGCCGTAACAGAAGCCCAGCCCGCAACGAAAATTGTGTTTAAGATTCCGGTGAAAGGCTGAAATACTGTGGATTCAGATTGACAAGCTCTTAATAAAGCGTATACTATAGCGTGTTAGAGCCTGCTTGAAAAAACATTCCCGCAAATTGTGACGCACATCTTGCAGAAAGCCTTTATCAAACACGCTCTAGTAAGACACATAGTAGGAGGAAAGAGCTATGAAAAACAACAATAGTATCAAAACCGTAGTTGCTATCGGTATCGGTGCAGCACTGTTCTTTGTGCTGGGACGCTTTGTGGCGATCCCTAGTCCGGTTCCGAACACAAACATCAGTCTTCAGTACGCAGTACTTGGACTTCTTGCAGCAATGTATGGCCCGGTTGCAGGCGGACTCATTGGTTTCATCGGACATACACTGATCGACCTGTCCTGGGGTGGAAGCCCATGGTGGAGCTGGGTTATCACATCTGCATTTGTAGGTGTTGTGATCGGTCTGTTCGCCAAGAAGCTTCAGGTTCAGGAAGGCGATTTCGGAAAAAGCAAAGTTGCCGTTTTCACAGTTGCAAACGTGATCGCACATGTTGTAGGATGGGTAGTTGTTGCACCTGTACTTGACATTGTAATCTATGCTGAACCGGCAAACAAAGTATTTGCACAGGGTGCATTCGCCGCTGTTTCAAATACCATCACAGGTGTTGTAGTCGGCGGTCTTCTGATCCTGGCTTATACAAAAACAATTGCAAAGAAAGGCTCCCTGGATCAGGAATAAGTTGAAAGGGAAATTTGTAAAAGACCTTGCTATGGGGAAACTTGTGGCAGGGTCTTTTTTGATGCATAATTTTATTGGATCCAAAAAGTAAATTTCGCAAGATTTATGCAAAATAAGATAAACTTTGGTAAGAAATTTTATTGTGGATTTAAGAAATTCGTGTTATCCTTTTGAGATGGTGTAAGGTGTACACTTATAGAGATGCAAATTGTTAAGTGGTTCTGAAGCAGTCACATTGTTTACAAATTGACGATGGATTCGCTTCAGGATATTTGATTTTGAGGTACTATATGACAGAGAAAAAATCTCCTATTATTTCTTTCAAAAACTTTTCTTTCCAGTACCGGGCACAGAAAAAGCCTACGCTGAAGGAAATTAATCTGGACATTTATCCTGGCGAGGGGCAGCGCATGGAGCTTGTGAAACAGGCCCTGGACGCCTTTTCCATGCGGCTGGGCCTTCCCCTGGGGGATGTATGAGCCAGGGGCGGGACTGGACGTTCCAGGGATTTGCCGGGGAGTTTGACGGCCACGTCCGGGAGCAGCTTCCCTGGTATGAGTTGGCCAGTGCGGCAATGGGCCTGATCGCCCGGCACTACATCCCGAAGGAAGGCAAGGTCTATGACCTGGGCGCGTCCACGGGCAATGTGGGCCGGGTGCTGGCCAGTACGCTTGAGACGCGTTGTGCGCGGCTCACGGCCTTGGATGAATGCCCGGATATGGTGGAGGCGTACAACGCGCCAGGAAGGCCCCTGCGGGCCGACATCACGCGGTTCGACTATAAGCCCTACGACGTGGCCGTGGCGTTCCTGGTGTTTATGTTCCTGGCCGTGCCCGCCCGGCGTAAGTTGCTGGCCCGTCTGCGGCAGCAACTGCGGCCCGGCGGGGCCATCATCGTCTTTGACAAGGCGGTGCCGCCCGGCGGCTATCCGGCCACCGTGCTGGCGCGCCTGACCTGGGCTTCCAAGCTGGACCAAGGGGCGGAACCGGGAGCCGTGGTCACAAAAGAACTGTCACTGTCGGGCATTCAGCGCCCGCTTTACCCCGGAGAGTTGGGAGAGGACGCGGTGGAAGTATTCAGGTTCGGAGACTTCGCCGGATGGATTATCGAAGGCTAAAAAAATGGGGCGCGGAATGTGTCAATTTCAGCACACCACCCCGCGCCCCTATTCTCATTTATCGTGCGGCCCGTTCTCATTTTGCGTGCAAGCTCACATTTTGATCAGAACCATTTCGCGCGTTACAAAGATTCTCATTTCTCTTGCAAGCTCACATCGGGCATGCGCCGAAAAGAAAAGGCATTCACAGTATTATCTGTAAATGCCTGAATTTGTGGTGCGCCCGGCAGGAATCGAACCTGCGGCCTGATCGAAGCTCTTGGCGAGGTTACCGTATATGACAGAACTGCTTATGAGGAGTCCCCGCTGATCGCGGAGCGCATCGGTGACGCAGATGTGATCGT
>ENA-USUG01002681-USUG01002681.1-human-gut-metagenome-genome-assembly--contig:-NODE-2681-length-26247-cov-20.336569_pt1 | contig 26247 bp, 18 predicted proteins | sample MGYA00250059_ERZ773394 | MGnify/ENA primary metagenome ERZ773394 (study PRJEB29103, sample SAMN06111957) | human gut metagenome | biome: human gut; feature: ankylosing spondylitis patient; material... | reverse complement strand
AACGCCATGTACTCCGAGAAGTTCATGCCCGACTTCTCGTCCATAGCCCCCTCGTCGATGGTACGCGCTCCCAACGCCCCGCTTTTGAGCTGCGAGATGAACGTCTGCTTGCAGTGCAGGAGGTTGAACTTGTAGCTGTCGAGCGACTTCTCCACGGCATAGATGATGACATCCACGTTGTTCCCGGCAAAATGCTTGGCAATCTCGTTGCCCGCCCTGACTCCCCGTCCGTCCCTCTGTTCGAGGTCGGACGGGCGCCACGGTGTATCGAGGTGATGGATGGCGACACACCTTTTCTGCGCGTTCACGCCCGTTCCGAGCATACTCGTGGAGCCGAACAGCACACGCACCGTCCCGGCGTTCATGGCGTCTATCACCGCCTTGCGCGCCTTGTCGGTCTTGCACTCCTGAATGAAGCGGACTTCGTTTGCCGGTATGCCGTAGTCCTCCGTCAGCTTGCGTTTTATCTCAGAATAGACATTCCATCCCTCGCCCGGCCGGTACGTCCCCAGGTCCGAGAACACGAACTGCGTGCCCTTGTGCGCGTCGTATTTGTGGTAATACTCCGCAAGCATCTTGGCGCAATGCGAAGCCTTGTTGTCGGGATGGTCTTCGTAATGCGGGTCTATCATGCGCATATCGAGTGCCATTTTCCGTGCGTAATCGGTGGCGATGAGCATCTTCGCCTTTTCCTCCGTTTCCGACAGCGGTTCTCTGCCGAGCAGCGTGGCGTCGCCCGTCTTGGCGAACTGCATCAACTGCTTGATAAAGTACTCTTGGTCGGGCGTGGGCGGGATATGGTGCAGTATCTCGTTCCCCAGCGGACGGTCCACGCCCACGTCCTCCGCCGTGCGGTAGTCGGTAATCTCGTTGTAGAAGGCGGCAAGCTCCGGCACCTTGATGAAGTATCGGAAACGCTCCTTCTGCACGATGTTGTTGGTCACGTTGAACTCGAAGTCGGTCGTCTTCTTGGCGAAGATGGCCGCCCATGCGTCGAAGCACCGGATGTCCTGCCTCTCCAGTTCCTTCGGGCGCAGGTACTTGAAGAGCAGGTACAGCTCCGTCAGCGAGTTACTGATGGTCGTGCCGGATAGGAAGGTGGCCCCCAAGTCCCTGCCCATGCGCTCCTGTATGGTGCGTATGGCAAAGAGCATGTTCAGGGCCTTCTGGCTTCCCTCGCTGTTGCCCAAGCCCGCCACGCGGTCATGGCGGGTGTTGAAAGTCAGGTTCTTATAGTTATGCGACTCGTCCACGAGCAGGTGGTCGATGCCCATCTGCTTGAAGTCCACCACGTCGTCCGTGCGCGATTGGATGGCGTGTTCCACCTTTTCCAGTTTCGCTATAAGGTTGTGCTTGCGCTTCTCCAATCCTTTCAGCATGGCCCTCGACACGCTCCTGCCCTGCTGCCGCAGGACTTCGAGGTTTTCCTCCACCGTGTCAAGTTCCGCCTGCAATATCCGCTGCTGCAACTCCGGCGACTGCGGAATCTTGCCGAACTGGTCGTGCGACATGATGACACAATCATAGTCGTTGTTCCTGATGTTGTTGAAGAAACGCACGCGGTTGGCGGTCGAGAAGTCCTTCTCCGAGGCATAGAGGATGCGGGCGTTGGGATATGCCGCCTGATAGGTGGCGGCAATCTCTGCGACATTGGCTTTCAGCCCGATAATCATCGGCTTGTGGACGAGGTTCAGACGCTTCATCTCGTAGGCGGCAATGCACATGATGAGCGTCTTGCCGGTCCCAACTTGATGGTCGCAGATGCCGCCGCCGTTCTGTTTAAGCATCCATACGCAGTCCTTCTGCGAGGGATAGATGCTCTTCACGCCCCGGCTTGCCAGCCCCTTGAGGTTGAGGTCGGGGAAGGTCTGGTGCGAGCCGTCATACTTCGGACGCACGTAGCAGTTGAACTTGCGGTTGTACATCGTCGTCAGCCGCTCCTTGAACTGCGGCGACTGCTCTTCCAGCCACTCGGAAAAGCCGTTACGTATCTCATCAATCTTGGCGTTGGCGAGCTGTATGCCCTCGCTGTCGCGCACCTTGATGTCATTGCCGTTATCGTCCTTTCCTATGGACTTCATCATGTCGGGGCAGGTGTTGTGCAGGGCGTGTTTCAACAGGTGCATGCCGTCATAGTTCCGGTAATAGCCCTTTACCAAGAACTCGTCCGTGATTTTCATGGTGCGGCAGCCGCACGCCACCGAAAACTCGTCCAGACTGGCGGAATAGGCTATCTTGACCTCCGTGTCGAAAAGGCGGCTCATGTAGGCGGCGTACACGCCCGTGGGGATCCAGCGTTCCCCGAAGTTGAAGTCGAGATCCTCGAACGGGATTTTCTCCGGTTCGGCTTCTTTCAATGCCTCCAACGACTGCCTGACTTCCGGCAGCCGTTCGTTTTCGGGATTGTCGTTTATCCATGCCTCGATATTTTCCGCCTTCTCTATCACGTTCCCGGCGATGAACCTGTCCTTTATCTCGTAACCTGTCACGAGCGGGTTGTAGAAGATGCGCCCCTTGAGGGCACCAAGCAGTTCATCCTCCGTATTGTCGGTTATCTCCCGCATATAGTCGAGATTGACCGTGCCGTACTTGTTGAGCGATGCGGATAACGCCTCTTCGGGAGAGCTTACGTTTGCATGGCTCTCCACCGAGAAGGACACGGGACGCTCGAAGATGTCCGCCTTTACGAACTTTCCGTTCTCTGCCCGTTCCAGCGAGAGGATGTCTCGCCCTCCGGCATCCATCATCACCAGTTTCACGTTCTGCCTGGCGTTGAGGTAGCCGTAGCGCATGACGAACTCGTCGTAGCAGGTGTTCAGGTGCTCGCGCCACGGGACATTTTCCTCGCGCCTGTTCGATTCATAGCGGTACAGACGCTCGTATGCGTCACGGAGCGACACATACAGCAGCGCCTTCTCTTTCTGATACCCGGTCAGTCCGAGCGGCTGGAATGTCGCGCCGTAGGGAGTGATGTCCTTCAGATAACCGATGTCACGCGCCCTGCTTGCCACCAGCGAGCCTTCACGCAGGTGCATCTCCGGTGTGCGGTGGTAGGGACGCGGCGTAAGGTCGGGGGCTTCCTCCTTCGGCTTTTCCGCTTCCATTCCGGGGAAAAGGGAGGTCGCGGCCGTTTCCGTTGCGAGAGCGGCAGGAGTGGCGGCGGCTTCCGGCTGCGTTTCGGGTTGCCGTGTTTCCTGCTCCGGTGCGGCTTTCACGTCCGGGACATTCTGCCGTTTCTCCTGATGCTGCGCCGCCAGTTCCCGAAGCTCCTTGCGCCGTTCCGGTGTCAAGTCCATCATCATTTCGTAAAAGCCGTTGATGGGAGGGTTGGTTTCCCAATCCAGAGTGGCATAAATATCATCCGGATCGCCTTTGGCTTCAACATTTTCCGGCTTTGATTCATGTTTTTCCCCGTTCTCCGTCAAAGGGGTGGCAGACGGCTGTGGCGGTGCGGTCGTAATCTTCGGCGCAACCTGCGGTTTGGAAGGTACACGCCTTGCCGTGCTTCCTTTCTTCGCCGCCTTTTTCTTCTTGGGGGTTTGCTCCTTGCGGACTTCCTCCGTCATTCCCCAAAGGTCGAGCAGGGAGAGCTGCACGCCCTCCGAATAATCGGGGCGGCGCGGTTCTATCTCCGGCTTCTCGTCTATGGGCTGCGGTGCTGCCGCTTCGGGCTTCGCTGCCATTTCATGGCGTGGCTGTATTTCGGGAGTAACCACCGAACTGGAAATAATTTCAGTTTCCGTGCTTTTCCCTTGTTCCGAATGAAGACTATGCCTTTCATACAGCTCCCTGTCCAGTTGGTGCAGCTCTATCTTTAGATGTTCACGCAAGTCCTCCGCCAGCTGCGCAATGCCGCCCCGGTGCATGACCTTATAGGCTGGTTTCCCGTAAGGGTCTGTGTCGCGTATCAGATCCGAGTGGGGAATCATGCCGATGCTGCCGACATACCCGTTCTCGAAACTGCCGATCGGTGTCTTTTCCGTCTGTACGAACAGCTTTTCGTAATCGTACAGCTCCCGTTTCTTGCCGCTGTTCTTTTGCAGGATAACCAGGTCGCTGCCCACCTCCGTGCCCGCGTTGTCCGTGAAGAGGTTGTTCGGCAGGCGTGCGACACCCACTAAATTGGCATGGCCCATCATATACTCGCGTATGGGCGCGTTGGACGGTGCGTCCAGTACCCCCTGTGAGGTGATGAACGCCACTATGCCGCCCTCACGCACCGCGTCAAGGCTTTTCAGAAAGAAATAGTTGTGTATCGTCTTCGATGCCGAACGCCTTGCCGGGTCTTGGCTTCCCGTAAACTCCGGGTCGAACACCGCCACGTCACCGAACGGGATGTTCGAGATGGCAAGGTCGAAATAGTCCGTGAAGGGCTTCTCTATCTTCTCGAATCCTTGCACCCTTACCTTTTGGTCGGGATGCAGGTGTTTCAATATCTTGCCCGTCATCAGGTCTTTCTCGAAAGCCATGATGTCCGCGTCCGGCTTGTTGTCCAGCACGGCATCCACGAATGCGCCCACGCCCGCCGACGGCTCCAGCACCCGGTCGGGGCGTATGCCGTGTTCATGCAGCACGTCTGCGATAGTGCCGGTTATCTCCGGCGGGGTGTAGAAGGCGGTCAGCACGGACTGCTTCATGGCATCCACGTACCGCTTGTACTCCGTTTCGTCCTTGCTGTTCTCGCGCACCAGTTTGTGCAGCTCCACCGTAGGGGCAAACAGTTCGAGGTCGGATTTCGCCCAATGGACGGCATCCGTCAGTTCCTTGGCGGGGTTCAGTATGCACTTCAGCCCTCCGAAACCGCAGTAACGCTCCAGCAGCAGCCTTTCGCGTGCGGTGGGGGTGCGCTGTTCCCTGTCAAGGATGAACGCCGTCCGTATCGCCTCGATGTTGTCCCGCAGTTTCTGTTTGCGGTTAAACGCCATACTTTTCGATGTAAAGCACGACGGTTCCCGTCAGCTCCGTGCGCAGCAGGTCATATTCGGGCGACAGGGCGAAGTCGTCGTCCGAAAGGTCGTAAATGGAGAACACCGCATCCACGAGCGGAAGCAGTTTTTGGATGAAGGCTTCCCGTTTTTCCTCCGGCACTTCGTCGGCAAACTCTGTTTCCACGACTTCGCGGAGGATGGCGTACTTGGAATAGTGCAGCCCGCCCAGCAGGACATTCATCGCCAGCTCCTGCGCACCCTCGGCGGGATAGCCGTCAAGCCGCGCCTGTTCATACGTTTCGGCGGCACGGTCGGCACGCTCACGGATGAAGGCGGTATCAGTCGCTTGTTCAAACCTGTTCGTGTGGAGGTAGTCCAGCAGGTACAGACCGTAATAGGAAAAGTCGGTCTGACCCTCGTTTTTCTTCTTGTTGTTCATTACTTTGGATTTAGCGGATTGATAATTAACGGGATAATCGGTTGGAAAAAGGAAGAAAAAGGCACTCGGTATCCCTCCGAGTGCCACCACTAAATCCAAAGCATGAGTGTAATCCGGTATCGAAGAACAATTCATTACTCTGAACCAGTGGCAAAGTTACTATTATTTCTTCCGTCCTGAAAATTTCTTGCTCGTTTTCCTTTCGGGGAACACAAAAGTCGTGTTAAACTCCCCGTCAAAGGCGACTATGGCATCGAAGCTCTTGCCCTGCTTGCTCTTGAAGCCTTTGAGCAGCTTCGTGTGCCCGTCGGTGAGCAGGTCTTTGATTTCGTCATCGGAAAGGGTGCGGTTCGCCTTCAGCCGGAACACGGGTAGCCCGCACTCCGCGTTGTCGCAGCGTACCACCTTGCCGTAGAACTGCATCCTGCCCGTTCCGCACTTGGGACACGCACAGCCGGAATCCTTGTGTGAGAAGAGTTTGTCGCACGAGAGCAGTTCGGAGGTGATTTCACGTGTGTACGCCTCTATCTCCTTGCGGAAAGTTTCGGCGGACAGCTCCCCGCGCTCGATGCGTGCCAGCTCCTTTTCCCATTCCCCTGTCAGGGCGACATCTGCAATGCGCATCGTCTTCACGACTGAATAAAGTGCGAGTCCTTTCTCGGTAGGCACAAGTGATTTCTTGCATCGTTCCATGTAACCGCGTTTGAAGAGCGTCTCGATAATCGCCGCACGGGTGGCAGGTGTGCCGATGCCGCAGTCCTTCAAAGCTTGACGGAGCGCGTCGTCCTCAATCTCCTTGCCCGCTGTTTCCATAGCGGAAAGCAAAGTCGCTTCGGTATGCAGCGGCTTGGGCTTGGTCTTTCCCTCCGTGATGGAGCAGCCTTTCAGCGTCAGCGTGTCGCCCTCCTGCCAGTCGGGGATGGAGATTTCCTCCTTGTCCTCCTCGCCATAGACGGCACGCCATCCGGCTTGCCTGATTACGCTGCCTTTCACGATAAACTCCACCCCGGCACACTCCGCCGTGACAGCGGTGGTGTCCTTGACGCATTTCTCTGAAAACGCCTCTATCATGCGTCCGGCAATCATCTGATAGACGGTGTTGTCCTCTTTGGAGAGGAACAGCGGCTTCTCTCCCGTGACGAGCAGGGCGTGGTGGTCGGTCACTTTGCTGCCGTCCACATTCCGGCGTGTCGGCTGCACCTTTGCCTGCACCTTGCCCTTCCATTCGGGCAAAGCCCCGATGAAGGCGAGCAGTTTGGGGATTTCGGCGAACACGTCTTCGGGGATGTAGCGGCTTCCCGTTCTCGGATAGGTGATGAGCTTCTTCTCGTAGAGCTTCTGCGCGATTTCAAGCGTCTGCTCCGCCGTGAAGCCGTGCTTGGCGTTGGCTTCCTTCTGCAAGGTAGTGAGGTCGTACAGCAGCGGAGTGTCCTCCGTCTTCTCCTTGCGCTCTGCTTTTGTGACGGTGGCTGCGCCTATTTCCTTTACCTTATTATATAATGCCGTTGCAGGTTCTTTCTCTTTCCATTTTTCAGAGGAGGAGAGTTTCACTGTCCCGTCATTATTGCCGTCCACGGCGATATGGAGCTGCCAGAAGGCTTCGGGCGTGAAGCGGCGGTTCTCCCAGTAGCGTTCGCACACCATTCCCAACGTGGGGGTCTGCACCCGCCCGACGGAGTATGTGCCGTGTCCGGCGGCGATGGAGAGAGCCTGCGTGCCGTTGATGCCCACGAGCCAGTCGGATTCGCTCCGCGCTTTGGCGGCAAGATAGAGGTTGTCATACTTGCTTCCATTTTCGAGGTTGCGCAAACCATCTCGGATAGCCTTGTCGGTAAGCGAGCTTATCCAGAGGCGAACGAACGGGGTGGCGCATCCGATGTAATGGTAGAGGTATCGGAAGATAAGCTCACCCTCGCGTCCGGCATCGGTCGCCACGATAATCTGTTCGCTTTTGTTGAACAGGGAAGTGATAACCTTTATCTGTGTCGTCACGCCGCTGTCGGGCTTGTAGCCCTTCTCCGTCTTTACCTGCCGTGGAATGAGCGTGAAGGTTTCGGGGATGACGGGCAGGTTGTCACGGACAAATTCGCGCACGCCGTATCCATCGGGCATGGCGAGCTGCACGAGGTGTCCGAACGCCCATGTCACGGCATAGCCGCCTCCCTCGAAATATCCTTCCTCTCTCTTTGTCGCGCCCACGATGCGGGCAATCTCACGTGCCACGGATGGCTTTTCTGCAATGATTGTCTTCATTATTTCTTGCTGTTTGATTGTTTACTTTTACTTGTTACTTTGGATTTAGTGGTGGACACCGGATTACATCCTCATGCCCTTGCTTTTTCTTTGGGGCTGCTCCTGATGCTGTTGCTGGGTTTCGTCCTTCGGGGCGGTCTGTCCTTTCTGCAACGGCTCTTTCAGGTTCTTGGTCGCCTCGTTGGTCTTGCCCTCGCTGTTCACCGCCACCTGCGTGCGGCTCTCGTTGGACGGGGCGACTTTCTGCGCGTTGCCGGGGTTGGTGTCGTAGCGGTACGGGCGTCCCTTCTCCGGGTTGAACCTGATGTACATCGTGGCGTGGAAGCCCTGCTTGTCGGTCACGTTCTCCAGTTTCACGGCTTTGCCAGCCACGTAGTCGGCTTTCTGCTGCTCGGTGAAGTCCACGCCGCTCCATTTGCTGATGGGGCGGATGCTGCCGTCGGCGTTCGTCCACGTGTTGCGCCGTTGCTCCTTCTGCGTGTTGGCGGTGGTTTCCGTACCCTGCGACTGCGCTTGCGTGGGATTGTCCTTCGTTTCCTGCGCTTGTGCGGTACGTGGCGACCTGCCCGTACCCGGCACGAACTCCACGCCGCGCTGCTCCACGTTCACTTGCAGGGTGGTGAGGAACTTCCTGCCGTCCTTGCGCTCGATGAGCTTGTCACGCACGGGCAGCCCGGCACGCAGCATGTCCTGCTCCTGCCTGGTGATCTCCGTGTTGCCGATACGCTCCGGTATGCGCACCTTGCTTGCCGGGACATCCGTGATCTCGTTCGTCTTGCGGTCGATGCTGACGAACGAGGGGGTGATTTCGCCCGTTTCCCTGTCCACAAGATCCACGACCCTGCCGAGGTTGCCCGTTTCACGGAGATTCTTGCGGTCTTCGTCGGAGAACTTGTGTTCCTTGTACTCGTCTAATTTCTGCTCCTTGCGGATGAAGTGCGGCACGAGGCTGACATCGCCCTCACCGTCCTTCCTAAAGGAGAGGCGGGCGTCCAGCTCGAAAGACTCACCGCCGAAATTGGGCGTTACCTTCACCAAGTCGGACTTGCCGTAGTTGAGCATCTTTGTCAGATCGCCCGACTTTTCAAGGTCGTCGCGCTTCACGCCCCATTTCTCCTCCAGCTCCTGCCAGTTGATTCTGCTCTCGTCGATGGGTTGGTAGCCCCGGTTGCCCTGCGTCTGCTGCGGGCTTTCCTGATTCTGTTCGTTTTTCTGTTCCATTTCTTCTTGATTTTTAGGTTCGTCATCTTGTTTCTGTCCCGGTTGTTCCTCCGGTTTCTGCTCTTGGTCAGCGGTCTGTGCCGCCTGTTCTTCCTGCACCTGCTTCTCGTAGCCGGAGGTGTCCACCGTGTGGGGCGCGAGCAGCTCCCTGTTAGCGTCCGGGTTCTTCAGCAGTTCCTTCATCACCTCCAGCAGTTTGTCGGCCTGCTCTGCCGCCACCCGGTAGAATCCGAAGCGGCTCGGCTCCTTGCACTGCCGGAAGAAATTCTTGAAGAAGTTGTCCAGCACGTCGCCGTGCCGGTCGAATTGCAGGAAACTCCGCGCGTTCTCCGCCTTGGCGGGGGTGCGCTTGGGGGAGCCGTCGGCATTCAGCCCGGCCACCACGCTGATTTCGCCCGTCTTTTCGTCACGGACTATCAGCACGTCCTTTTCGTCTGTTTTCTTTGCCATTTACTTTTGTTTTAATTGGTTTATTACAATTTGCGCCATGCTTCAAAGTTTCTCTCAAGTGCGTCCAGATGAAGCCGTAGCAGGTTCTCGACGAAACCGGACGCACTCATCCCACGCTCTCCGTGATAGCGTACCAACCTGTCGAGTCTGTTGCGCAATTCTTCGCTGATGAACACGGGCTTGCGGTTCGTGATTCTGGGAACTTGCAGGTATCTTTCCTTGTACTCATCAAGTGTGATCCGGCGTTTTCTTTGTCTCTGTGCGGTCTGGTTGCCGCCTGTTTTCTTCTTTTGTTCCATCTGATAAAAATTTTAATTGGTCGTTATTTATTGAACAGGTTGCGGATGCGTGCCTTGTAGAATTCGATGTCGTTCTGTCGGAAGTCCTTCACATGTTTGGAAAGGAAGTCCAGCACGTCCGTTTCACTGTAATAGGTCTTCTTGCCCAAGGTCTTGTAGGCGAGTGCGCCCTCGCTTCGGTAGCGTTGCAGGGTACGCTTGCTGATCTGGAGCAGCAAGCACAAGTCCTGATTGTCGAAAAGCCGGATGCCTTCGGACAGGGACGGTGGTTGCTGCCCCTGCGTCTTTATCGCCAGCAGCAGCTCGTCCTGACGGTCAAGGCGGTCGAGGATTTTCTGCATCCAGCCCTCGAAGTTGTTGCGGGTAAGCAGTTCCATATATCATTTCCTCCTTCCTTTGCCGGTTTTCCTGCCGCCCGTCCGCAGGGAATAATTATGGAACAGGGCGTCTATCGTTTTTTCCTTGTTCCTGACGGTATTCGTTTCCAGCAATCTTTGCACTTCGGAGAGGCGGTAGCGGCAAGTGCCGCGTACTATCACATATTCTATGCGGTGGTCATCCCTCATCCGTTGCAGGGTACGGGTACTCACGTTCAGCAGTTCGGCGGCTTGGGCTGTATTGAGCAGGCAGTCTTTCGTCGCCGCATCCTGACGTTGTTTCTCCTCTTTCAATTCGCGGATATATCCGGCTATCTCCGTTATCTGTTCCATCATAGCCTGATATGCGGAACTCTCGATTGTTATCACTTTCATATACAGTTGTTTTTATTGTTTCTGTGGCAAAGTTCGGCAATAAACAATGGCGGCTTTAACAGCTCACTACGTGACTCACGCAAGATTTTTATGGAAATGGCTCCGTAACCCGGACAATCGGCGCAACAAGCTGCCATTCAGACAAAAACGATGGGCGTTTCAGCCCGTGCCGTTACCTTTGCGGCAAATTCAAAATCGTTTTGTATATGGAAATAGTATCTATCGAGAAAAAGACCTTCGGGGAAATGATGGCACAAACGGATGCCTTCGTGGAAAAGGTAGCCGCCTTACAGCGCAAAGGCGATGGAAAGCGGCTTGGGAAATGGCTCACGGGCGAAGAGGTCTGCGGGCAGTTGAGAATCAGCCTGCGCACGTTGCAGAAACTGCGGGACAGGGGCTTTATCGGTTATTCGCAAATCGGCTTCCGTTTTTACTACAAGCCGGAAGATGTAAAAAGGCTTATACCGCTTATCGGTACAATTTGCCCCACTGACAAATGACCGGGTACCGACTTAAACCGATGTAATATGAATGAAGAAAACAATGTCATCACGATGGATTGTGAATCGGTAGCCGTATTGCTGCAAAAGATGCGGAAAGAATCCGAATGGCTTTCCGGTTTTTTGGAAAGTTACCGTCCGCCGTTGGACGGGGAGCGATACCTGACGGACAAGGAAGTGGCGGAACTGTTGCGCGTCAGCCGTCGGACCTTGCAGGAATACCGCAACAACAGGATATTACCTTTTATCCTGCTGGCGGGAAAGGTGCTTTATCCGGAATCGGGACTGCGAGAAGTGCTGGAAGCAAATTATAGAAAACCGCTGGAAGGATGAGATAAGGCGGCTGTATGCACAAAGAGGAAACGGACAACCCCTGTCGTGGAGTTGCCCGTTCCTTTTTGTGTTGCCGACACCGTCAATGTCCATGTCCCTGTGTGTTCAGCAATACCCGTTTGCCTTGTGGATAAGCATCACGTATGCCTGCCGCTTTTCTTTGGCAAGAGCCTTCTCCACCAGCCACCTGCGGAACACGTGCGTGCAGTAGGTGTTCAGTCGGAAGGCGATGGGGATGATGATTTCAAGCGCGTACACATCGGCGTGCAGACCGTTTTCAAGCCGCATGTAGCGGCACACCTCGTAGTCGTTCAGCACGTCCGACTTGCGGACGGCTTTGATGGCGGCGTTCACTGCCGGGACACTTGCGTGGAACAGTCCGGCGATTTCGGTGGCGGTCATCCATACCTCGTTACCGGTTACGCTGACCTTCTTCTCCTCTATGGTAATGATTCCTCGTTTCATAGCTTTTCTGTTTTAAATGTTACATCCGGTAAATTCCTCAATGGTGTTCAACTTGGCGGCAAGGTTCTCCATGTCCCGGTTGAGTTTCTCCTTGGTTATCTTCGCATAAATCTGGGTTGTTTTTATGCTCTTGTGCCCTAACATGGAACTCACCGTTTCAATGGGTACGCCATTGGAGAGGAACACCGTCGTGGCTGCCGTGTGGCGGCTTTGATGCCATGTGATGTGCTTGGTGATGCCGCAACGCTTGGCGACGGCTCGAATTCCGTGCAGGCAGGTCATGTAATGGGGGACGGGGAATATCCTGCCGTCTTCACACAATCCCCGGTACTTGTCGATAATCCGCTTGGCGATGTCAAGCAGGCGGATGTTGGAAACGACACCCGTCTTCTGGCGGTTGATGTTGATCCACTCGTGGTCGTCGAAGTAGGTTCGGATATTCTCCTCCGTGAGATTGCGCATGTCGGCGAAGGACAAGCCCGTGAAGGCGCAGAACAGGTAGAGGTCACGGTAAAGCTCCTGCTTGGCGTTTTTCAGTTTGCCTTCCATCAGCTGGCGGATTTCGTCTTTCGTCAGAAAACTGCGTGTCGTTTCCTCCTTCTTGATTTCGTACTCCCGGAACGGGTCGCGTGTGAGCCACTCGTTGTTGATGGCGATGAACACCATCGTCCGGAGCGGGCATACGTAAAGCCACACGGTGTTGGTGCAGCAGTGCTTGTCCGTGCGGAGGAACATCTCGAAGTCGGAGATGAACGCCGGGGTAAGCTCCTTCAAGGCGATGTCCTTCACATGGTAGCGGATGTTGAGGAACTCTTGCAGGTGCTTGTACACGGTCCTGTACTTGGCAAGCGTGCCTTTGGCTTTCATGCCTGCCTCCACCTGCTTCTCGTAGTCCTCGTTGTGCCGGCTGAACACCTGCATCAGCGTGTGGCAACGGTGTTCCAGTCCGAGAAAGGCGTTCTTGACCTTTTCCGCCGTGACGTAGTTGTCACGCTCCATGATTTCCTGATAGTGCTTGTTGATGCGCACCCGCATCTTGTCGAGCAGGCGGTTCGCTTCGAGTGCCGCCGTGCTTCTGCCCGTGACACGCCCGCCTTTGGTGTCCCACAACTTCGGATCGACGGTCAGCTTGCAACTGAACTGTGTCTGGCTTCCGTCCACCGTGATACGACCCATGACGGGCACTGTCCCGTCCTTCTTCACTACCTGCCTTTTGAGGTAAAAGATAACTGAAAATGTACTCTTCATCGTTCTGAACTTTTTTGGTTTCAAAATTACTTGGTGAAGAGCCTTTGGCTGGTACGCAAACAAATGCAAAATACTGCAATTTATTTCCGGTTCGGTTTTTCTTGCGTGAGTTGTTAGTAACTCACTATACCATAGTGATTTGCTATGTTTTTCCACATCCCCGTGACACATTACAGGGCATGGTAACAAATGGGTAACGTAGCGAAGTACCAACATGGCTGGAATATGACTTTTACCGTCGTCGAACTTCTGATGATAATCCCTAAAAGCACCTATCTATCAATATCTTTGCCTTACTTTTCCATATATCATTTTTTCTCGCTAACTTTGTAAAAGAAACGGGTAATACCGTTGGTAGACATATTGGTTATAGAAAGCGTTTAGCTTTATCCCGTTTTTAGAAATCTGGACAATTTCGAATCACACGGGGATTGGCGATACAAACGTTCATGCTTGCCGTATATATATATATATATCTACTATATACATGGTCTAGCGTGGGGTGTCGTTTTATCTCGTGTGGTGGGTTTGTCCAGAACCTCTAAAAACAGATAATCCTAACAGTCCCACGCTTTCTTTTTTGTGTAAATATTCCTTTTAGGGGGCTGAGGGGAATTAATGACTAATCCTATGAAAGAGTTTGCATTATTACTTATGACAATTGGGCTGGTATTTTCTTGCACAAAAGAAGATCGACAGGAGATTGAACCTCAGGACAAGTTTATTGAAGTTCCTATTAATCTAACAGGAATAGGTATTTCGACGGAACCTTTATCAAAGGCAATAGGAAACATTGACTATGGTATTCAAGTTTTTACAGTTAGAGGGACAGAAGAGATTCCGTATGCTTGGGCAGAATTCGTTGAAGGGAAACTGTCTACAACAAAAATAAAATTAAAAAGCGGAAATACTTATAAATTCTGCTGTACGGTTTTGAATCGTAATAATGGAATCAATACTGTATCGAATATAGAGTATTTAAACAAGCGTGAAGAGAATTATAAATACTATTTCTTTTGCCCGTACGATATTGCGGATAGTACGACAATAGGATTCAGTACGGACCAATTTTATTATACAGAAAAACAAATGTTTAATTATAAAGACCCAGGAAGAAATATTTACAGCACAGACGTTTATTATGGAGAATGTGTTTATACAGCAAAAAATGAAAATCCCATTGTTATAAATACAGAAAGGAAATCTGCAGGGGTTGTTGTACAATCAGAGTTTAATGGACAGATTCTTGAATCTACCTTTGAAATTATCTTTAACACTCAAGAAGCAAAGGCACTAATGATTAAAGACGACATACTTTTAGTTACTCCGAAGGATTTTACTTCTATAAAAGAATCTTCTTTTGGATTTACTATTTCAACAACTTTAAACGATATTAGAAAACAAATTAGTTTGTCATTAAAACCTAATGAAAAAACAATTATTAGGATAAATTTTGGTGGTGAAGATAGTTTTCCTCTTTTTCAGGTGAATTTACCTGAGGGTATATTAAAAGATGCTGAAGTAATTAAGCAGTATTAAAGTTGGATAATAATTCTTCTAAGAGAGACTAATCACTAATCCAATGAAAAAGGTGTTTTTATTTGCGTCAATATGCTTTTGCCTGTGATTCTTATCAGAGGTAACTGGTGCTACCGTATGGGTAATGCAATTAATAGAACAAAATCCAAATTTCGCATTAGAAACTGTGTAGATTTATTTGCAGAATAATATAGCCAAGTTGCTCGCCTCGTTATCGGGAGCAATATTCTTTTCTAACAATATATAAACGTCAAAAATGAAGTATTATGGAAACACAAACTTTGAATGATGCATTGGGGGATAAATCGGATTCTCAACAACCAAAGACTATTGACACGGGACGTAAGTATGTTTCGACACAGGAGTACCTGTGTGGTTTTTCGGTATTTATGCGTGTATTGATTGTAATCATGTGGGTAAGTATGGTATTGAGTTTTATCCCTCAAGGTTATCTTGCTTACCAAATAGCAGAAACAACGCTTATAGATGGAGTTATAGCAGCAATTTTATGGTTCACGCTTGGAAATATTCATTCGACGAAACTAGTCGTTTGGGAAGAACGTGTGAAAGAGGAGGGTAAGGAATAATGATCCTTTTATAGCTTTATCTTGATAAGGGTTATGTTACATTATAAAAAAAATTAGTGTAAAAGCGTTAGTTTTTCATTTAAAATTAATTTAGTCTATTTTGGTGTTAATTTTAAATAGAAATAATCCTAACAGTCCCACGCTTGAGCTGAAGTGTAGTTTATATCAATCTGATATATAACTAAATATATACCATCTGTATCTTTATTTGATACCGTAAAGTTCCCACTTCTTGTTGGTTTTCCCAAATTAATCTCAAGCTACAATAGCTTGTTGTTATCAATATTTTACTCTTAAACTAAACAGCAATCTAATCGCAAACATCTTATAAAGTCCGATTTTCTTTAAGATTTTCGGACATTTTATTGCTGAGTTGGAGGGAATATTGTACCTTTGCATTCAGATTATTAATGATCATGGGAGTAATACTAACAAAAGAGATACGCAATACTATTGAAAGCAATGGGCCAAACAAACTCTATATGGTTCAGGATTTTGCCTATCTAAATAATGACGGGTTGGTTACTCGTGCCCTTTCCAGATTAGAAAAGGAAGGTGTTCTTATACGCCTCTCGCAAGGCATATATTTATATCCGTCACGAAATAAGTTCGGAATACTTCGACCCTCTATAGAGGAAATCGCTTATGCTGTTGCTGAGAAGGATAAAGCACGCATTATTCCCAGCGGATTGACTGCATTGAACAAATTAGGACTTTCCACACAGGTTACGATGAATGCGGTCTATTTGACAGATGCCGCTGCAAGGGAACTTACTATCGGAAACCGTAAAATCATATTCAAGCGCAGCGTACCCCGCAATTTTGCCTATAAGACGGACTTGTTCCCACTTATAGTCGCTGCCATGAAAGAGTTAGGGAAAGATAACGTGACAGATGAACAGGTTGCAATCATAAAACAAGCCATTGAAAAATATGGTAGTCCTGATGAAATCAAATACGATTACAGCATTGCCCCGCAATGGATTAAACAAAGACTTGCATTATGAATTTTACTAAGCTTACAAAAGAAGAACAACTTACCATTTTGGCTAATGTAGCCGAAGATAAAGGGATTGTGGACAATGCCGTAGAAAAGGACTATTGGGTCAGTATGGTGTTACGTGCCATATTTTCTTTGCCGTATGCAGCAGCTTTTGTTTTCAAGGGAGGAACAAGCCTTAGCAAAGGTTGGGGATTGATAGAACGTTTTTCGGAAGATATTGACCTTGCAATAGATCCCCAATATTTCGGCTTTACAAATATTGAGACTAAAAGTCAACGGACTAAGTTGCGGAAAGACTCCAAGAAGTTCATAGATGGCTCTTTTGCGCTCGATGTTGAGAACAGAATAAAAGAGTTTGAGCTATCAGAGAGCTGTAAGGTCATAGTTCCGGAGACATCTGTCAGTGACCTTGACCCTGTAGTCCTGTTTGTCGAGTATAATTCAGTGCTGCAAACGAAAATGCAATATATACCCGAGCGAGTCAAAGTTGAGATAAGTTGTCGTTCACTCATGGAACCGTCAGAAGATGTGAAAATGCGTTCTATGGTAGAAGAGGCTTATCCAGGTGAAGAGTTCTCATTACCTATATTCACTGTTCCTACCGTAGTGCCAGGACGAACATTCTTGGAAAAGGTTTTTCTTTTGCATGAAGAGTTTAACCGTCCCAATGGCTGTACGCATATCGAACGTATCACACGACACATGTATGACATTGTAAAGATGATGGATAAATCGTTTGCGATGGAAGCAATGCAGGATGTACAATTATACGAGGACATTGTGACTCATCGTAAAAAGTTCACGGCATGGAGTGGATTGGACTATACGAGTCATCTTCCACACACAATATCGTTTCTACCTCCTGAAAGCATCGAAGATGTTTTGCGTGACGACTATAAGCAGATGCAAATCGGCTTCATCTATGCCAATGCACCTTCTTTCGATGAGATTATGGAACGATTGAGTGAGTTGCAGAACAGATTTAGGACATTGGAATGGGAAAATAATCGTTGACGGTATGGCGGACATTCTTTTTGATATAAACGAACCTATCCCGAACTATCGTTAATATTTTAGATTGATAAAGAATACAAAACATTATTCAATATGGCACATAGTTTCATAACCAATCGGGACCGTCTGCTTTCCGACATTATCACGGGTATTTTGCCCAAGTCAGATGCCGTGGATATTCTTGTGGGCTATTTCTATTTTTCGGGGTATGCCCATCTTGCAGACAAGCTCGCTGACAAGTATCTCCGTATTTTGGTCGGACTTGACATTGACACCCGGATTTCAAACCGAGTTCGTGAGGTTGAAGAATTGGTAGAGTGGCAGCGCATTCGTAGCAAAGTTCGGGAAGAATACTTCAATAACTTGGTAAGGCTCATCAATGAAACCGACAATACCGATACAGACGAAACCATCAAAATATTTCGCCAATTCCAGCGTAAGATTTATGACGGTACATTGGAGATACGCAAGACAGAAGACCCGTGCCATGCAAAAATGTACCTCTTTGCCTATAACGACAGTAACAACGAGAATGGAGAACAGCCCGGTGATGTGATTACGGGGTCAAGCAACCTTTCCTATCAAGGGTTGCAAGGCAGAACGGAAATCAATGTTCGGTTTACAGACAAAGGTAAATATACGGAAGGAAAACAAATCTTTGATGAGCTTTGGGCAAATGCTATTCCTATTGTGGACGAAAATACCGTTGACCGTTGGAAAGAAAAGGTCGAAAGTCAAATATGGATTGACCGACTATTTCAACCGTATAAACTTTATCTACGAGTGCTCAACGAGTATTTTGACATTCCGTCCAAGACTAATGTGCGTACACCTTTCGACATTACCGATGGTAAGTTCTTTAACCTGAAATACCAAACTGATGCCATCCAACTTGCATTGAAGTCTATCGAAACACACAACGGAACGATTGTGGCTGACGTAGTGGGCTTGGGCAAGAGTATCATCGCCTCTACCATTGCTCACAATCTCCGTTTGCGTACCATTGTAGTGTCGCCCCCACACTTGAAGTCGGGTTGGGACGCTTATAAGGACGAGTTCGGTTTTACGGGTACTGTGTTTAGCGGTGGCAAAATATCGGAAGCCTTGGTTCATTACAATGGTTTGAAGAGGCCTGATGAACAATTTCTTATTATCGTAGACGAGGCGCACCGTTACCGCAATGAATATACGGAAGATTACGCTATGCTGCACAATCTTTGCCAAGGCAATAAAGTGGTGTTGTTAACGGCTACCCCGTTCAACAATGACCCTGCCGACATCTATTCTATGTTGAAACTCTTTCAGATACCTACAAAGTCCACACTTAAAACAGTGGAAAATCTTAGTATCGAGTTCCGCGACCTTATCAGCCAATACAAGGAACTGCGCGAACTGCAACGACAAGGCAAACTCTCCAAGCAGGATGTGAAGAACGAAACCGCCAAGATAGCCCGTACCATTCGTTCAATTATCGGACCTTTGGTTATCCGTCGTTCTCGCATCGACCTTCAGCAGATTGACACCTACAAGGAAGACCTCAAAAAGCAAAAGATAGAGGTGGTTATTCCACAAGACCCTATTGAATTGACTTACGATCTCAAAGAGTTGAAAAACTTGTATCTGCGCACGCTTAACTTCATTTACGGAACGAAATCAAACGAAGAAGATTCTGACGATGGTGTTTACCGTTTTCAGGCGGCTCGTTACAAGCCGGTGCTGTATGTTCCCGAAGACAAACGCGAGGCATTAGCCAAGGATATAGAACGCCAAACGGGACTTGACGATGTAAACATGCTTATCGGTCGTCAAGCGAACGTGGCTAAATTTATGCGCCGTTTGTTGGTACGTCGCTTCGAAAGTTCGGTTGCAGCTTTCAAATCTTCGCTTGCCTTTATGATAAATTCTTCTCGTAATGTGCTTGATTGGATTGAGCGTACTGGGAAGATACCCGTTTGGAAAAAAGGAGGTATGCCCGATGTGGATGATTTCTACGAAAGCACCGATGACGGCATGGAGGAGATAGAAGATACGTTTGAAAAATATTCAGGCAAAGGTTTCTTTGTTATTGATATGAAGTTTGTCAATGACGAGTTTATCAATGACGTGAAAGCCGACATCGCACTGTTGGAATCTATCTATTTGGAATGGTTCGGAGAGGAAGATGTAATCAAGTTCGACCCGAAACTTGAATCGTTCATCCGTCTTGTTCGTAATAAACTCACCAAAGAGCCTAACCGTAAATTGGTTGTGTTTAGCGAGTTTGCCGACACAGTCAACTATCTTGGCGCAGCTCTGAAAGAAGCAGGACTGCCTGCGCTTAAATATACTTCGGCAGATGCTACTCCCTCTATGCGCCAAACCATTCGCAATAACTTTGACGCAAGTGTGAAGCAAGGAACGCAAGCCGATGATTACAAGGTATTGGTTGCCACCGATGCCATTTCCGAGGGTTACAACTTGCACCGTGCTGGAGCTATTTTCAACTATGATATACCGTACAACCCCACAAGGGTAATCCAGCGTATCGGGCGTATCAACCGTATCAATAAAAAGGTGTTCGACAACCTTTATATCTACAACTACTTCCCCACGGAGGTAGGCGAAACAGAAATCCGTGCCAAGGAAATATCCACCTTGAAAATGGCAATGATTCATGCCATTATGGGTGAAGATACAAAGGCATTGACTTCCGATGAAGAATGTACCGCTTTCTTCCGCGACCGTTACCGTGCGGAAATCGAGCATTCCGAAACGGAATCATGGGACACCCCGTATCGCAGTTTCTTAGAATCGGTTAAGGGAACAGACGAATACAAAGAGGCTTTACAGATACCGCACCGCGCCCGGACGGGTCGCATCGTGGAGAAACCGTTAGGTGGTGTTATTCTTTTCGGAAAGAAAGGTGAAGACTTTGTATTCAAAATTTCCGATGGCGACCGCGAGCCGATAATGCTCTCTGCCGAAGAAGCCTTACAGCTCTTTGAAGCCGCACCCGAAGAAAAGCCGTTTGCCACCACCGAAGACTTCGACCGATTGTATCAGCGGGTGAAACTTTCGCTGTTCCGTAGCGATACAAAGAACCGCAATGACAAGAACATTTTGAAGGCGATTCAAAAAATCAATGCCATAAAAGTTAAGTTGCCTGAAGATTACTATTCTGACCTTTTGGCGGCTCTCGATGCGGAAGCATTGTCGGGCTACGAAGTGCGTTTCATCAATCAGGTGAAACCGTCTGAGATTCAAAAATTATTCAAAGAGATACCTGCCGACTATCTTATGCGCTTGCTCGAAGTGCAAGCCAAAGTCGGCGAGGGTGACGAAACATTAATCATATCTGAAGAACTGCAATGATGATAGATTTTAGTAAAGCATATAGCCGTGCGGACTTTGTCAATTACCTCCGCCGTGATTTTCTTCCCGATGATTTCGAACAGGGAGAAAGTAATGTACCATTTTGGGCACATATGAACTATGCGTCTGCTGCCACTTGTTTAGGCAAGTCGAAAACGCTTGACCTTGTGGTCTATGAAATCAAGCACACCTCGCGTCACGATGCCCGTGTGGGTTTATCGAAAGATGCGTTTCGTATGCTTGCCGGAGAGAAGCAATCCCGTGCTTTGGTGATATTTGTTCCTGAAGATGATGCAAACAATTACCGCTTCTCGCTGATTGAAATCCAACTTTCTATCGGAGAAAATGATAGTAACGTTACTCGTACTTATTCCAACCCTCGTCGCTATTCTTACTACCTTGGCAAGGGCATTGCTTGCTACACACCCAATAAATACCTAAACGAACTGGGCAGGGTCAAGGATGTTAAAGACCTCTTTGATCGTTTCTCGGTAGAAGTTCTTACCAAGGCTTTCTATCAAGAGCTGTCCGACTGGTATGCTTGGGCTATTAAGGTTATCTCTTTTCCTAACGACATTACCAAGCGTACTGATGATAAACTGCACAACCATGAAGGAGCAATCCGCCTTATCACTCGTCTAATTTTTGTGTGGTTCTTGAAAGAGCGTAAACTCATTCCATGGCAGTTCTTCGACCAAGAGTATATTGCCAACCACCTTATCAAGGGCTTCAATCCGCATCAAATTGACAACCTTTTCGGCAAATCAGAAGCCAGCGTTTATTACCGCGCTATCCTGCAAAACCTTTTCTTTGCAATGCTTAACTGTCCTATTACCAAGGATGGCAGTACAGAATTGACAGAACGCCGATTCAAGGACAACCGTTCGCAGTTTGATGATAATAAATTGATGCGCTACCGTGATGAGTTTAACGATCCTGACGAATTCTTGCGTCTTGCCAACGAGACAGTACCGTTCCTCAATGGTGGACTTTTCGACTGCTTGGACGAAAAACGCACGGGAATGTACTACGATGGTTTCAGCGAACGTAAGGAGTCTATGGCACAACTGATTGTGCCAGATTACCTTTTCTTTGGTGAGGAAGCAGGTAAAAATATCGACTTATCTGAGTTCTATGGCGATGCCAACAAAAAGAAAGTGTCAGCTCGTGGTATCATCGACATTCTCAAACGCTACAATTTCACAGTGGAGGAGAATATGCCGTTTGATAAGGATGTGTCGCTTGACCCGGAATTGCTCGGTAAGGTGTTTGAGAACTTATTAGCATCTTACAACCCGGAAACCCAGCAAACCGCCCGAAAACAGACGGGTTCTTTCTATACTCCGCGCGAGATCGTGCAGTATATGGTCGATGAAAGTCTTGTCGCTCACCTCAAACGCACGGTTGGTGATGAACTGGAGGACGAATATCGTAAGTTGCTTGCCTATGCCGACAGTGAGACCGTGCTCACCGAACAGCAGAAGTTGGCGATTATGCAGTCGCTCTACAACTGCAGGATTCTCGACCCGGCTTGCGGTTCGGGCGCATTCCCCGTGGGTGTGCTCCAGCAAATGGTACATATCCTCAAACAGATTGATCCAGATAATAGTCGTTGGAAGAATATGCTCCTGCAATTTGCCATTGATGAAACTTCCGAAGCATACCTCACTTCGACCGCCGAAGAAAGACGAGAAGCAGTCGCTGATATTGAGAGAGCTTTCGATGAGAATGTAAACTACCCGGACTATGCCCGTAAACTTCACCTCATCGAAAATTGCATTTATGGTGTAGATATTCAGCCAATTGCAATTCAAATTTCAAAGCTCCGTTTCTTTATTTCGCTCGTCATTGACCAAAAGCGAAATGATAATCCGGCTGATAACTTTGGCATTCGACCGCTCCCTAACTTGGAAGCTAAGTTTGTTGCTGCAAATTCGCTTCTCGGTTTGAAAAAGACGGAGGCAACTCTTTTTGACTCCGAAGAAATAAAGCAAAAAGATAGTCAACTGAAAATTGCCAAGCATAAGATTTTCAGTGCTCGCCGACCTGCGACAAAGGAAAAATGGCGCAAAGAAGTGGTTCGCTTGCGTCAGGAAATAGCCGACCTCTTACTTGACAAAGACTGTATCGGTAATGAGCAAGCAGCACAGCTTGCTCAGTGGGATATGTTTGATCAAAATTCTTTCGCTCCTTTCTTTGATCCAGAATGGATGTTCGGTGTCAAAGAGGGCTTCGACATTCTTATCGCCAATCCACCTTATATTTCTACAAAAGGGGTTTCTACTGCCGATAAGAAATTATTCGAGGCGGAATTTGGTTTCTCTGATGACACATACAACCTGTTCTTTTTCAAAGGCTTTTCCTTGCTTTGTAAGGGCGGATGTATTACATACATTACTCCAAAGACATTTTGGACAACTCAAACCAAGCGCAGTTTAAGAGATTTACTGCTTGCCAATACACTTAATTACGTGTTCGATACAGCCAATCCATTTGAAGCGGTGATGGTTGACACTTGCATTACCTCGGCTGTTAAGAATAAGCCTGCCGCAGACAATCTCGTGCGCTTTATGGACGGTCGTAAGAATTTATCACAGCCCGAATGTCTGATTGTAGCTCAATCGGTATATCTCAATACTCAAAATAGCGTAATATTCAAACCGTCCGCGTTGAATATGCGTATCTATGAGCTTTACGGTGAAAAGGTAAAAGCTCTATATGATAAGTGGTGGGACAAGATTAAGACTTCACGTGACATTGAAAAGAACAAACGCGAACTTGAAGAATATCGGGCGAGTCTGAAACCCGGTGATGTTGCACTTCTTGGGTGCTTGACCGAGGGAGGACAGGGCTTGGCAACCGCCAATAACGGTAAATACATTGCTGTAAGAAGCACTACTAAATGGGCAGACAACATCCGCATGTCCCGTCCTAAGAAACTGGCAGATTTCTTGGCTCGTACCCCGAAAGCTATTACCGCTGAAATGTACCGTTACCCATCGTATGCAGCTTTTTTGCAATCACTGTCAGAAGCTGAAATCGCAGGACTCTTCGACTCTCTCAAAGAACAGTATGGTCGTGACATTTTTGGTCAAGGTTATCTTTACAAGATTGTGGATGATTGCGAAATAGCAAATGTGGATTCTTTGACGGATGACGAAAAAGAGAACGGTATAGAAACAACCAAACCATACTATGTGCCTTATGATAAAGGAGATAAAGACGGAAATCGATGGTATCTTGAAACTCCATTCGCTATTGCGTGGTCTAAGGAGAATGTCCGTTTTTTGAAGACAGACCCGAAAGCTCGTTACCAAGGTTATACGTTCTACTTTAGGGAGGGATTTTGTTGGAATAACCTTTTGAATCCCAATGCACGATTATTGAAAGTAAAATTAAAGGGCGAATCTGTAAATGACGTAGGTTCTATGTCGCTATACACTACCAATATTCTTTCAAACAAGTATATTGTTGCATTGCTTAATTCTAATATATTATTTGATTATTACCGAGAGTTCATAAACTGCTCCGTTAACGTACAAATAAATGATATTAAGCAACTTCCAATAATTATTCCAACGAAAAGTCTTGCTTCTTCGATAGAACTTTGGGCAGATAAGGCGATTAAAAAGAAACAAGAATCTGCAAATGAAAATTTGGAACCTATTGAAGTGGAGATAGAGGATTTAATAAAAATCCTCTACTCCATATAATGAACGAACCAATCTATCAAGTTCATACTGCTTTTCTCCCATAAGGAAATTATCCGTGGTTGTAACTTTCTTGAGGCTGATGCAACCAGTAACTAATTTTTGCAATGACTCAAATGTTTCCTTTTGGGGGATTATTATTGGGAGTTGTCTAGCATCATTTATCTGAAAATGAGAAGTGTTGTTGATGAAATTGTCAACATATAGGCTAATAAATTCTGAATTTATTAGGGCTACATAGTACCAATCAGGAAGGTTTGTCATTGTGAATAGGCTCATACTCAAAACATCAAAAACGCCATTTGCTTTAATTCTGGCTTTAAGGTATGTAGAGTTGACATCTATCCAACAAAAACCCTCTTTCATCTAAGACGATAAAGTTGAAGAACTGCTTTATTCAAACATTCTTTTAATTCTTTGAGTTTTATCATAGAACTTTCATCCCATTTCAACATTATCATTTTAGCCTCTTCAAAGAGATTTTCAAATTCTTTTAATTCTTCATTAGTGGGTATGATTATTGGTATTTGCCTACAGTCATTTATTTGGAATATGACTGTAGAATTGACAAATCCTTCAGTATATTTACTAATAAAATCCGCATTACAGATAGCCGTAATATATTGGGATGTAATAGCTTCAGTTGCACAACAAAGAGACATTCCTTGTACATCATTTACACTTTTGCTTTTATAGCAGAATTTTAAATCGTTGGTACTTCTCGTACCGTTAATTGCAGACCATCTAAATCCCTCCCTAAAATAGAATTGAGGGTTACGAACAACGGGCATACCTTCCCCTTTCTTGCCAGAATTAGTCTTCAAAAAACGGACGGTTAATAGATACCACGCTCCCATCTGCCATTCCTTGATTTTGTTGGAGTTCTCAATCCGGTATATGCCAAATATCGATATAGTGTACCCCTTGCAATTTTCAATTTCTTAGCTATCTGCGGAACGCTTATCCCTTTTGTCATTTGACCCTCTATGTATTTGTGCTTTGCCACACATTTTGCGTTCAACTGCTTATTGCGTTGACCTTGACCTCTACCGACTTGATGTCCTTCCTTTTTTAACCGAGCAAGGGCTTCTTTTGTCCGCTGAGAAATCAAGTTACGTTCTATTTCTGCGGATAGCCCGAAAGCAAAAGCAAGTACTTTGCTTTGAATGTCATCGCCAAGACGGTAATTATCTTTAATCGTCCAAACGCGACTCTCTTTTGTCATACAGATATTGAGTATTTCCATAATCATAAAGAGGTTGCGTCCAAGACGAGATAACTCTGTACAGATTATCAAATCATCTTTGACAATTCGGTTTAGAAGCTTGCCGAGTGCCCGTTTAGAATAGTTCTTTGTACCAGAGATAGTTTCTTCTATCCAGCCATCTATCGTCAATCCTTCTTTTTTGCAGAAACGCTCTATCTCAAAACGTTGGTTTTCCACCGTCTGCTTGTCGGTGGAAACGCGGATGTAGCCATATACCATTTTTAGGTATATGATACCTCTTTTATTTTGAAGAACAAAGGTTTTAGAGATATTATTTTTCGATACTAGCCTGCTTTTTATACAAATTGATGTTCTCGTAGGTACTACTTTTTATAAAACTCCATACCTTACCTGTTTTTTTGATCATCGTCTTGTGGTTGTTTGTTTATTGGAGTATTTATCTTTATCATTCCAAGGAAGTTCAGAAGACGAGCCACCGGAACCTGTTCCGACATGTACTTGTGCCTGACCACCTGCTACAAGTTCAAAGGCTGCTCCAAGAAGATTAGCTTGTGCTTCATTGACCTGTTCCTGTGGCTCAAATACTTCATTGATGAGCTCGTAAACGGTAGCTTCGTCCTTGCTAAACCGTTCCCATATATCACTGAAATATTCTATATAAGTCCTTGTATCATATTCCTCATTGCCAACTCTCGTCCAAATATGGATGGACGGATTCCTCATATTTGGAATGTTGTAATGTACAAGTTCCGCTCCTGATGAGAGTTGGTATCTGTGAGGATTTGCTTTACGGTCAAGTTGGTCTATGCGTTGATTTTGCCTATTTATAACAGAATCCTTTTCTTTGGACTGCCGTTCTGCCGTTTCTGCCCTATGAATGGCCTTGTCAATCTCTTTTTGATAACCATTCCGTAATTGTTCTATATC
>ENA-USUG01002680-USUG01002680.1-human-gut-metagenome-genome-assembly--contig:-NODE-2680-length-26250-cov-6.103160_pt1 | contig 26250 bp, 19 predicted proteins | sample MGYA00250059_ERZ773394 | MGnify/ENA primary metagenome ERZ773394 (study PRJEB29103, sample SAMN06111957) | human gut metagenome | biome: human gut; feature: ankylosing spondylitis patient; material... | reverse complement strand
CAAAAATGGCTCCAGGCTATCAATTATTCTAAGTAAAATAATGATAACATGAAACCATTTTAGCGTAAAGCTGAAAACCACTTTCTCTCTGATTTTTGTAAGACACGCCATTGTTTCAAAATTCATCACAAGATAAATCCGTTTCCGCATTTATTTTGCATAAATGGAACCGACAATTTTCCCCCGTAAGGTACCCGGCAAAATTTTGCACAGAAAACTCAGAATCTTATACTTCGTACCCGCCACACAAATCGGTGCACAATTCTTTTTCTGTGCAATCCGCGCAATATATGTACCAACGACTTCCGGCGGCATCCCACTCAGCTCATCTTTCTCCATCTGGCTGACACTTCGCGAAATACGGCCACCGTATTCATCGTCACCTGAAGCAGTCTTTTGTCTGGCCTGTGTAAAACCAATATGAATATCCCCCAGTTCTACGGCTGTTACCCTGACCCCATAAGGACTTACCTCATTATCAAGTGCGCAGGAATAAGAAGAAACTGCAGCTTTACTGGCAGAGTAAAATGCCTGAAACGGAATATGTGCCACTGCTGCCACAGAACTGATATTGACAATATGCCCACTATGCTGTCTGCGCATAGAAGGAAGAACAGCTCTGCTTACATTGACAGTTCCAAAAAAGTTCACATCAAACTGCGCTTTCGCCTGTTTTAACTCTGTAAATTCCACAGCCCCGGAAATACCAAAACCTGCGCAGTTTACAAGGATATCGATACTTCCTCTTTCCCGAAGGATCTGCTCAACGGCGGCTTGTACGGAAGCCTCATCTGTCACATCAGCACTCATATGCTTCACGCCTTTTATGGGAATATCACGTCGGCTAAATTCATAAACTGTATAGCCTGCCTGGCTTAGGGCAGATGCAGTACATCGGCCAATCCCGGAGCTTCCGCCGGTGACTAGAGCTGTTTTTTTCTGTTTGGATTTCATGTTGTCGTTTACCTCGCATTTCCAAAATGGCTTCGGATTATTTTGTTGTAGTATGATATCTATCAGTGGAAGAGTATTCTTGAAGCTACGTGACTATATCTTTTACCAATTTATAGAATTTTCAGGAACATTTCACCGATTAATTATTTTATTTATCCGTTGATTAGATGGTCAGATCCCAGTAAGCTACAAAAACATAAACCAGAAAGCCCTTCGTGTAATGCGAGTTTCCGTTATGATCATCGATTCAGTTTGTATCTTCTGTTTAGTACTCTTCTATCGTCAACAGGTCTCCATCAATGGCTTATAATTTAAGCAGAAAAATCTGTAAAACCCATCTGCATTATGACACTCCGACCACCAATTCGATTATACCTACATCGTCTTCAATATTCCTATCAACGACTCCGCAATTGTAACTGCTTCCTTCTCTGTATTCTCCGCACCGAAAGTGACACGAATAGTACCTTCTGCATATTCTTCTGGCACATGAATCGCTTTTATCACATGAGAGACGCGAGTATTTACTGAATCACAAGCAGAGCCAGTAGAAATGCAAATCCCCTTCAAATCCATTCGATGAAGCAGCATCTCGCCCTCCGCTCCCTTAATAGAAATGTTCGTATTTCCGGGCAGACGATTACAGCCACCGTTTATCCTATAATCAATGCCAGCAGCTTTCAATGTATCCTGAAAAATCTGATTCAACTTACAAAGTTTCTGTGTATTCTCTTCCATGCGGCTACAACTCTTTTTAAGTGCTACTGCCATAGCCACGATAGCAGCAACATTCTCCGTACCAGCACGTCTACCATACTCTTGAGAACCGCCATCGGCAAATGAGGAGAGTGTTACACCTTTACGGATATATAGAAAACCACTACCCTTCATTCCACCAAATTTATGAGCTGACGCAGAAAGCATGTCAATACCAAGCTTCTTCACATCAATTGGAATGTGCCCTACTGCCTGTACTGCATCGGTGTGAAACAAAGCTCCGTGTTCATGTGCAATCTTGGCAAGCTCCGCGACAGGCTCAATCGTACCGATTTCATTGTTTGCCATCATAATAGAAATAAGTCTAGTTCTGTCCGTGATGTAAGTCTTCAACTCTTCCGGTTGCACGATGCCTTCATCCGTCACAGGCAGGTAAACTACCGGAAATCCAAGTCGTTCTATGGTAGCACAGGTATTCAAAATTGCATGGTGTTCGATTTCGGAAGTGATGGTCGTCCGCTTTTCCTCATCTGAAAATATTGAGCTTTTGATTGCCCAGTTATCACTTTCAGTGCCGCCGGAGGTAAAATAAATTTCCTCTGGTTCAGCTCCGATGCAATCGGCAATGATCTCACGAGCATCGGTAATTGCCTTCTTCGCCGGTTTAGCAAAGAAATATGGTTGTGAAGCATTTCCATATTCCTCAGTCAAAAATGGTATTGCAGCTTCTAACGCATCCGGATCTAATTTTGTTGTCGCTGCATTATCCGCATATATCATTCAATTTCCCCCTGCCTTACTGAAAGAGTTTACATCCTTCATTCTTAAACTCTTCGATTTTGTCCTGAAGTTCCTCCGTAGTCACTTCCAATTGCTCAGCCAAACAAGATATGCAATAAAAATTTTTAGAGCTTTTCCCCATCAGTTTTTTGGTAAGCCCTATTTCATTTTTACTGATATCTTTTTTTCCGCAAATATAACAGTCTGCCATCTTAATCTTTGTCATAATCTCTGCATACAGTAAATGCAGGTATGTCCTTTCCTTTGTACTCATCATCAAGTAAACCTAGCTGATATTTAATGATATCTCTCATTTTTCTTGCCCTGTCCAAACAGTATCGCTTAAAATCATCAGATGAAATATCTCCAGGCTGTCTGACATTAGGGAAAAGAAGCTTTAAATATGCCGTAGAAATTCTCTTTACTGCTTCCGTATCTCTTGTATCTGCGCCATCCGAGACAACAACAAGTTCATCAACTATTGCCCTATAACTCATATCATCTCTTAATTCATGCATAATTGAGCAAAAGTATTCTGAATTTAAAGCCCAGCCAGACGCCTTTAGGTCATCATTCATTCTTGGAATATTCCAGCCTTTTATAAAACCATGGAATCTATCAATCAGCGCAGATTCATGAAAAACTTTCGGCAACTCCACAAACATGTTTCCATAGCCATCTTCTTCCATAGATGCTTTACTGATATTTCCGCATAAAATCATTCCTGCATAAGCAGTGCCTTCATGATTTCCGACGGTATAGACACCCGATTCAAGATATCCCTTAAGGGCCGCTCTCATTTCATCAGTATCTGTGAAAGATATCGTCTGTACTTCATCGAGCGTGATAAAATCGTTTCCTGCCACCAACCCTTCTGTATGACGGTTTTGATCATAAAACATTTTCGCACGACTCATTGTTCCACCACTCGACAGCCAACCAAAGCGGCTTACGCGTCCAAATAAATAGGATTTTCCAGTTCCCTTAGGAGCTAATTCTATTAAATTTAATCTTTTCTCTATAAAAGGAAGCAACCGTGTAAGCATGGTGAGTTTCTTTTCTTCATCATCATTATACCCATCAGCGTTATAGTCCACTGCTCCAAGAATAATATCAATCCATTCCTTAGTGGAGAATTCTTTTCTTGCATCCTTAAAATAATCAATATCTATTCTGTACGGACAAAATGGTTTAAAAGACAGCAACTTAATTTTTCCCTTTTTGCCGGCTTTTGATCTGTCCCTATTTTTATTTACATTGAATGACCATTCATGATCATATTCGTCAGGAGACTGATACCCTAATTCGACCATTCCCCACGTTTCATATTCATTAACAAGGTCTTCTTTACATTCGTTCCAGACCTCTTCATCAATCATTGTATCTTTATATGACAGACCAAAATCAGACAGAGAGAAGGAAACCTGTCCTGTCTTTATGTCTATGTCAATAGACACCTTGGCTAAAAATCTTACTGTCTCCTGTTCTATAACTACACGATTCTTTATAGAATTCCAATCTTCTTTTTTAGGAAGATAAGTATGTACAAATTTTGAAACCTTATCCGCATCGAAAACGCCATTCTCATCTTCAAATTTTCTAAGTATCCAATCCCTCATAAAAGACGGAAGGCTAAGTGCAGAAAAGACATTGCTCTGCTTTTTGAGATCTTTGTACACAACCATCTCATCAAAGCAGTTCTTTAATTTTTCCTCAGTAATAGTCACTAGGATTCCTCCTTATTAAAACAGATCATCAAAGTCATCATTCATGGCTGCACTCTTGCCCGCCGCATCAATTTCAATATGACCTGCGAGATTGTTGCCCAGATAAACATCTACAGGATACGTTCCTGCCTTTTTAATATCCGAAATATCAACCTTGAAATGATTATCATCAATGCGTTCTGACTGATATCTCTTATTCTCATATCCTATGGTCAAATTATCCCTTATAGTTTTATTAACATATAGGTTTACAGTAATTCCCTTTTTATAATCAGCCTTTATTTTTTCTCCGTCAACAACTGTAACAACAAAGCTGCTATCATTAAGAGAAAAGGTTATAACAGGTACAATTACCTCTTCAAGAGAAGCTCCTCCGTGAACTTCAACATTAGCCGCTCTGCTGCCCTTGAATCTTCCATAATCAGCAAGAACTATATATCCACGATCTTCTTCATCTATTGCAAAAGAAAGATCACATCCAGGAAAGAACTTACAACATCTTCCTGAATGCTTGCCCTTTGTAGCAGTTTCATATTTTTCTTCCTTGTGACGCAATACAGCAAGACGTGACGCTCCGTGATCGCTCGCAATCACAACGCGGTCATATTTTCTAAGCCCCAAAGTTGTAGCAATGTCGTTGACAGCTTTTTCTATAATTTCCAACTCTTTTGCCAGATGAATAGGGTATGGATTTCGGGTGCTATAATAGTATCCACCTTTTTCCTTATGCTTTATCTCGTCAAGTTCCTCTTCTTTCGGATGTCTCAAATCTTCAGGCCAGTTATAAAAAAAAGCATTGTTCTCACAAGTAATAGTGGGCAACTCAGCCCTTCCGATTTCTATGGAAGCCTTCAGTCCTCGTCTTCTTGCAAGCTCTACAATGTATCCCAGATATTCCACTCCAAGCGCGTCAATCCAAAAGAGTTGTGTGGATCCGTCATTCTTTTCTTTAACAAGCTCGTCTCTCTTTGGAAGACGATTATATATTCTCTCAAGCGCAAGTTTATCTACTTCTTTCAAAAAATCATCGTTAAGTCTATTCCGGAGTTTAAGTTCCTTATATTTTTCAAAATATGTCGTAATTCTGGCAACAAACGCATCATTAAGCCCATTCCCATTAAACGGATATCTGTTGATATATGCAGCAAGATCTGGATATAGATTCCCAAGATTTTCAGGTATCCCATTGTTGGCAACCCAAATGATTATTTCCTGCTTCTCAACCATCGTATTATCAGTTAATTTATAGACACTTTCGCTGACATTTACACGATTTTCATTTACAAAAGGAGCAATTTCTGCTTCCGGGTAGTGTGACAGCAATCTCTTTCTTTCCTTATAAAATTCCTGATACTCTGCGTTTGTATGGGAAACACCGATAATGTCACATAGTATTCCCTTTTTAAAGCTGTCAAAGTCTTTGCTTTTTATTAGGACATAGCCCAAATATTTACCTTCATATGATTTGACATTCATCACTAGATAAATGTAAAACAACCAACTATTGTATTCTTCTCCATATAGCAAGTCATAAAAATCTGCATCCTGAAAATCTGTAAATCCATGCTCTTTAAACAACATGTCCATTTTAAAATTCTTATTCCGAAGATCCGTAAGCATCTTTTCCCACATGCTTTCCGTCCCGTATTCTTTAGGAACTTCATCCAAGTTTAAGTTTTTGGAAATTGCTTCATAAGAATTTCTTACAAGTTGTATCGGAAGCAAGGAATCCTTGAATTTCATTACGGTATTCACAGAAATTTCATTATCTGCACCGTTTTCAAGAGCCTTCAGGAGATTTTTTACACCATTAATTTTATATATTCCAAGCCCGGGATCAGAAAATCTAAAATGCAACGATGTATCAAGATCATCGCCAAAGGCAACCCTGCCACTTTCAATCAACCTTTTATCATTCCTTACAAGTGCTCTTACCTGTGGTTCTACACATCTAAGTAGCAAAACGACCTGAGCATTCCCCAAATTATAATCTTTCAGTTCCCCTAAAATGTCATTAGCTCTTTTTTCACCGCATAAAGCAAGATACTCGCCCAATCCGAGCATAACAATATTATTATAGGAAAATGAAACATCAGCTGTTTCAAGTTTTTCTCTCATTACATCTAAGTCAGGGAGTTTGTCAAATTTTTTACAACACTCATTGATATGCAATATACTGATTGCCCTGCTTTTAAAGCTGTCTATTGCTTCTCTGTACTCTTTATCGCCAACCACCATGTAGAAAGGCTTGTGAATTTTTGAAGCAAAATAGTTCTCCATTGGTTTCATATTCATGAGGATTATTCACCTCCGTTAATAATCTCTATACCAAATGTCATACTCTCTTTTACTAGGGAAATTAGATGTTCCTTCAGTTCATCACTGTTCATGGAATTAATCTTGGCAATAGCCTTGTCACTTCCTCCTGCATCATATTCAGCCTTGGCAAGTTTACCTATTTTTTCGCGAATTCGAGGGTGTGAATTCCACTCGTAAGCATCTATAGGCATAGACTCCAAGGAATCTCTGACTTTTTCAATGTCAGTAAGGATTTTTCTATAAATTCCCAATATACTACAAAACGCTTCATCAACCTTTTGTTTGTCATTTAAGTTATCAAAAAGCTGTGCGCCACTCAGAAACTCCAACGCTTCATTGAATTCCTTTTCACTAGCAGTACCTCTATTCAGAATTTCAAAAGCCTTTCTAGCCTGATCATATTCCTTCTTAGAAACCACTGCTAAAATCGGTGTGCGATTTACTGTAGACCATATAGCAGGAGTCTTAGTATTCGTCTTATCTTTCCATAACTTAAAGAGCTGTGTCTTTATCTGATTCTTACGGAATCCATCAGCAACCTTCTTTACGATTGCATTACTCTCTGTTCTTGACTTTTTGAAAATATCGGTAAGCTCTGCCGTCCTTAGCTGAATTGCATCATCTTCATTCAAGCCATCCAGATAAGGAGTATAGATCTTCATGAATACAGGAATCTCATTTGAAAGATAACTATCAAGTGCAGCCGAATTGCTTACCAGACCATCTGTATAATTTCTCATCTGTTCCGGAAGAATATCTGAGTCAAGATATATTTTCTTTAGAAACTCAAACACATCTTTCAGATTTGGATATTCCTCCTGAAGAGTTTCACACGAGCACATTGTGAATTTCAGTTTTTCCTGCCATTCCGTATCCGCATCATTCTTGGAGTGAGCTGTAACATGCAGAATTTCGTTAGTGGCATTTACATATCTATAATCAGTTATAAGTTCTTTGATCCTGTCTTCACCTGTATCAAGATTCCAAAGACTGGAATATTCCACAGAAAACAATCTTCCAATATCTTTTATAATATTGTCGTCACCTGCTCCAATCTTATCCGCTAAGTTTCTCAGCTTACCGCCATCATAGTGTTCAATGAATTTCAGCATGCCTTTTCGGCAGTTTTCCGGAGTCAGCAAGTTATGAAGATAATCTACTAATTTCTCGTTTTTAAGTGCTTCTGCACCTATCTCTTTCGCAATTTGATGCGCATCTTCACCCTCTTTCTGCACAAGAAATATATACTTGGATACGATGTCGTAAACGCCATCGACATCTACAGCTTTTAAGCACCATACCGGTAATCCCAGATTCTGCATTTTTGACTTCACCGCAGTTGATGCCTTAGCTGGAGATGAGAGTGTATTCTCTAGAATCCCCCATGCTTTTTCTGTAGTTTCATAGAAGGCACGTTCTTCCTGCGTCATTTTCACGATATAAGTAGACATTTCCTTACTTATACAGTTTCCGATAAGCTCTGCAAGCTTGTCCGGATTCATCTCTCCATTAGCACCATTTTGATCAATGTAACGATATTTCGTATGACTGTATTCCTTAAGAAGAAATCCCATGATAAATGCCGTTAGATTGCACTGTGCATAGCCAAATTTAGATACAAGAAGACCATACACATCAAGAACTGAGACCGATTTATCGTTATCAAAAAGATCTTTGATCCTGTCTTCAACAGCGGATTTTATAATAGAAATACCCATGCCTGATGTCTCTGGCTTCGTCCAATAATCAGCAATATTCCATACACCGGCTAAAGTGCTCTTTTCTGCACCAGCTACTACGCCACTTGTTTTTTGGTTAATGCCACACAAAGCAGCCGCTTTTGCATTTGATAACTTAAACTGAGATTCCGTAAGTCCTTTAGCAAAATCAGGCACATATCTGAATTTTTTGAGCACGACAGTCCGGAGAATGTCCGACACAGCTGAACCACCAGATACTTTTTCCCCATCAGGATAATCCTTACTCCAAATTGTGAATAATCCGTTATAGATACGATTCTTCCATATTATAGAAAGAATCTGTTTCGCTTTATTAGCATTTTCCCTTGCAGAAGGGTTGTTATTACCCTGATAGTAATTTGCCATTGCTGAGTACTCGACATAAGTATCAAAATCATCATCCCCCAACGGGCTTGACGTGGCATCAATAAACAGAATGTTGTCATAATCTCCACTTCTCACCGCCGCCTTAATCTTATCACGTAAAGCACTGCCTTCTGTCGTGTCTTTTGCAAAAGCAATAACCGCATTAAAATGCCAGTTTTCCTGACGATTTTTTAATGTATTAATTGTTTTCGTGATGTCATTTATCGTCACTGTGGTTATCTGACCTGTCATATAATCTTCGGCAAAGCGAAGTCTGAGTGGCGGATTCAAAGAAAGACAGGTTCCAAGCTTTCCATCACTGACCAGACTTGCAGTTGAGCTACTACTTCTGATTGATTTTTTATACTCGTTTATTTTTACTTGATCCCCGGCAAGTACCGCCACACCATAGGCAAACTTGTTGTTACCGATAGGTGTATGTACAAGCACTCCGCTCTTACAGAGCATTTTCGCAAGATTCTTACATTTCGTATCCATTCCGGAAGTTATACCTTCAAAAGCATAACTAATATTCTGTTCCGTAGGCTTCAGAATATTTAATTCGCCGCCCAATCGCTTATCAATCGCCTGCATGATAAGGATGGCTTTCAGGACACGTTTTTCATCGTCCCTGAGATTTTTCTGCAGTGGATAAGCATCAAGGATCATTCTAATATCAGGAGATAGGTTATCTTTACCCTTTTCATAAAAGAAGTCCCAAAGCATATCGATAGTCAGAAGTGGATAATCGTCATCAGGACCGTAGTTAGAAATAAACCACTGGAATGCCTGAGAGTCGTCCTTTACCTTAATGAAATCAAACATGCTTCGCTGATTGGAAGCGAACGCTTCCGCGATATTTTTAAGAACAAGTGCTGCCATAGGATGAAGTGGCATAATGTCCTTAATAACTTTCTGATCCGTGATATTTGCTGCTTTCATTACAGCATTTCTTGAATCACTGAGGCGACTATTTAGTGCATCGGCACAGTTATTCCATGTATCTGCAGCTGCTGCTTTAACCTTGAAAGCATGACCGATGAGATCAAAAGCAATATTGTTTGGAAGCGTAATCTCAACCTTATCAAAGCGCTGCTGAACAACCTTCCATGATTCATCCTGATCGTCAATAATACTCCCTGCCTGATGAGTAACAATAACGAAATAGAACGGACTCTCTTGGCAAAGGGCAACAACTTTCTGAAACTCATCAAGAGAGTACTTGTTGTTTTCAAAGAATTTGCTGAACTCATCCCAAAAAAATACAATCTTTATGTGATTCTGGTCAATAACATCCTTGAGCCATGCTTTCAGTCTGTCGGCATCAAAATTCATTGCTGTGATTCCTTCTTTGTCCGCAAGTTCAAAAATATTTGACAGTAAATCCTTTATATCGCCGGATTTCTTCAACATATTGAGAACTTCATCCGCATCAGATTGAGAGAATTTCGCAGTCCATTCCGGCTTCTGAAGAAGATCATTAAAAATCTTTTATGCGCCGGATCTTCTATCCACGAGATGACATTCTCTTTGAGGGTATTTTCACCCATATATGTAACGCGATTGTTATTTTCTAAAGCTTTGCGTACACTCTCCTGAATGTCAGCAAAGAATTTCTGAGGAGTGTTGATCCCACCTGTCGCATATCTGTAAACTGTCACAATTCCTCTGTCCCTGTGGCCAAGAAGCTTTGTCAGAAGGTCTCTTTCCTTTTTAAGCACATCATAAGTATTCCAGTAAGTTTTCAGCTCGTCCTCAGGAACTTCCAGAATACGCTTTAGCGCAAAGGCGCACTGTGATTTTCCGGTTCCGTATGCACCATGAATCCAAATGGAACGATTTGTGCTTCCTCCCAGCATATTTTCCGTTGCTCGTAGAAGCTTAATGAATGTCGCATGAGGATAAGTAGTTTCCCATCGTGCACCTCCAGCAATTGCAGAATCATCAATACACGGGAAGTACTTCTCATCGACATCGAAAAACTGATCATATTTTCCTCTTCCAAATCCAGCCATGATTAATCCTCCTCAAAAAGACATAAAACATCCTTCGATGTCTTATCCATCAATGATATTTTGTCCAGGTCGTTCGTAAACGTAGCATTTATGAAATCGGGATACTTCGTTGTCAAACCCATCAAGATCGACTTAGTCTCTTCGTATTCGAGCCCAAAAAGTCGTGTCGGGCTAATGCCATCACGATCTATATCATCATTCATCATCCACGCAAGTGTAAATTCCTTGTAGTCATTGCACGCCTCAGCAAATTTATAGAGAGCATAGAGAAGAACACGGTTGTCAGAAATAAGACATTTAGTTCTGCAGATAGCATCAATCTGTCTACCTTTCTCTTCTACACATCCCCAATTTAGTGAAGTTCCCATTGGCAATTCACAGAATCTCTTAAAGGCATTTATGATTGAGGTCGCATCTGCCTTACTAACTCCCTCCGCCACTAAAAGATCACTTACTTTATTTCGCGGATAAAAAATACCGATATCTAAATTATTTATATACCACGCAAACTGCGGATTCTCAACAAAATTTGCTATCATAACACCCCAAGATGTTTCGCTTTCCCAACCGAGTTTTAAAACTATATCATAAAGTTCTGTTGTTTTATTATTTTTATCTGTAATTCCTGATTCCCTAAAGAATCTTTTTACTTTTGGCTCCTGATTTTTCTTGTTCAGAGTATTATTATCCCAATACTCATTTCCAAGCTCAAAGAACTCTCTAATCCACTCCACTTTTGGTGCATGATTCGCAAATGAATTTAAACTTTTATCTTTCATGCTTCCTCCTGTCGTTGTTCTTAATGAATGAAATAACAAGCATCCATCATCTATTTCATGACATTGTCCACAATGGACACACCCATCAATTTTAAGACCATGTTCAAATGTAATACAGCCATTCCTGCAATTTGTCTCACAAACACGGCATCCTATACAATATGCAGCCTTATGGAATACCTGCTTAAACTTCTTAATTTCTTTTGGATATTTCTTTGATAACGATACATCACATGAGACAACATATCCTTCTGAAGTTTGCTCAAATGAAAAGTCAAACGGAATCTGTCCAAATGTTTTAATCCATTCTCGCCAATCTGTTGAGGGACTCTCTACCGTAATAATAAGCTTTCGATCCCGTACTTCGTCTTTATACTTTTGCTTATTAATCGTCAAATCTCTTCCATTTTTTCGAGCGTTCCATCCTCCCTTAGATACATATGTGCTGAGAGCATTTTCATTATCCTTGTCCCTTGCATCCATAGATTTTATCAAATCTACATACTTTGACACTTCCGTTGGATATGAACAATATTGAATATAATCACCTTTATTGCCACCCATCGGACAAAAAAGGCATCCGGCTCTGGAATTTCCCTTTTTATAAGCTTCATTAACATAGATACCCTTTGCGAAGATATAAAGCCATACCTCCGCTGATGTCCATTCCAAAATCGCATTAAAACTATATTGTCCCTTTTGTTTCTTCCCATAATTTTCATACTGGTATTCGCTCCTAGCCACACTTTCATGCTTGCGGACACCGACAAAGTCCATTCCCACATAGTCATTTTTACCGGTGATTTCCCTAAGCTTCAATGTCTGTGGTGTACTCTTATGAACGCTACAACACCAACGCAACACCCTGGCTGGCGGACCGAAGATTTTCCAAGATTCATGCGGATCAAAGTGTGAACTGGACACAAAAAAAGGCGTTTCGTTTTCTTCACAAGCCTGCATTTCTTTTTCAACTGCAGTGTATGTATCCGGGAATTCCATTCCCGTGTCACCAAAAACAACAACAAAGCTTCCCTTAGGCAACGCACGTTTTACTAAATCTAAGAGTACCGCGCTGTCCTTTCCTCCTGAGAATGCTACGTGAAATATATCGAGCTTATTTTTATACTTCTCATATACATTTACAATCTTTTTAATTGTAGTATTCTCTATGATGTCAATCATATCGAGATTCTTTTTAACCATTCTATCTATATCGACAGGACGTAACGCGCCTCCGTCTGGCTCTGGCTGAACTGAGTTACCTTCCATATCCTTTGAAATAATTATTTCTGGTGCCTCGTACAAATTACCACCTTTGAGTTTTGCCACCTGCTTTCCTCTATACCAATATTGAACGGACTCTGCCCACATATATGGGATATCCGATTGCTTGTCATATTTCCAGTATTTATCAAATCCAAGCAAATCAAGTTCCGGTGCATATACCGGTCTTGGTTCCTTAGAAAATATTGTAGGCGTGGAATTCAGAAGAATCCCACCTGTTTCTTCATCATATGTATATGAATACAAGCTTACTTTCTCCTTTCCCTCAACTGAGCGGCTTCGTTGATTAGCGAATCAATGTCGCTGTATTTCTTTCTTTCCATATATCCGGCCTCTATCAGAAAATCAAAGATTTCGTTCTGCTGCAATTCTCTTCCAGAACGTGCAACAGCTTGTGTCATAATACCATGATAATTGAGCGAACATGACTTAATCACTATTGCCCCAGAATTAGATGAATTTGCACGACGCGTCTCATACTTATATTTTTTGCTGAACCTGCGGCAATAGCTTTCAAGCAAATAAAGGTTCCATCCATATCCACAGAAAGGAAACGTACTGAATGTAGTTATTTCACGCATTCCTATAAAATCATTAGTAACTATATAGTCAAGTGCCGCATCTATACGATCCGTATCAAACTGGATAAATCTATCTGCAATAAAATTATTCTTATCAACGCGAACCATGACAGCATTAGCTGCCTCAACAATGTCTGGTCGTCTGATAGTACCAGCGACCTGTTTAGCTATATATTCAAGGCGGTCATATGTGCACTTATCATGTTTACGACAAAATTCAATTACGGCAGTATATGTATCTTTGCTTGCTCCTTTACGCGTCAACATTCTGGCATTTCTGTCAAAGCGATTCTCAACCAGTTTGCAGAAACAGGTATAAAGTGCCGTCTCAGAAATTTCCGGATTTGCCTCAATTAAACAATCAAATGGAATCTCATCTAATGAAACGCCTCCGTTTTCTTCACACTGTCCATCTATGTAGTCTGCAAGACACACTATATCCTCTTCGTCTGCTTCAAACCATTCTGCCTGCATATATGTTTCTGCTGAATTCCTTACGAATGCTGACTGTTGAGCCAATGTGAATTTTATCTTATCTATCGGAATCAACGGCAATTTCAAGGAGAGTTCATCGAAGGTCTGCAAAGTTTTTCCACCCCAAACTCTGATAATGTCATTTCTTATCAGTTCTAATTCCGTTTGGTGCTCTGAAGTTAAAGCAAAATAATTGCTTTTGTAGCGAAATTGCGGCATAAGATACTTTATTACTGCTTTCAACATGTCCGCCGATACAATCTTTGCATCAAAATATTCATATGACTTAAGATCATAAAGAGATTCATAATAAACAATATTAATTCCCTGATTCTTATAATCATTAATCTGATCAACGATAACCTTCATACTCTCATCTGCGATGAGATAGATTTTTCCATCAAACTCAAAACCCATCTCTCTGATAGAGTCAAGCAATATACCATCATCTAATGGACAATCCATACCGTTAACTTCCTCATATGACGCTCGAAATCGGTAAATTTCAACGCCATCATCTTTAAAGCCATATTCAAAACGTGAGAGTTTCAGCGTCTCTCTTATTCGATTCATCTCATCCTGGCTTATTTTTTCTTTTAAGGAATCCTTTTCACCTTTTGACTTTTGAGTCTTTCCACTTTCTTTTACACCTAAAAACTCCAAATATTTCGATAATGCAGCAGTTAACCTATTATGCTGCGTTTCGTTATTCGTTTTAAAATTAACATCTGAAATCAAGAGCTCTATATTTCTTTTTAATTTATCTAACGATTTCTCACCATAAATTCTACCTGTACCAATATTATGTTCAGAGCAGAAAGAATCACACCTATTAATTGCTGACGTATAACTTCTTCCCGAAGGTGCAGCGAGACCCTTTTCCTCTGTCAACCATAGATAAAAATCCGACTTATTTATGTGCATATTCCTCTCTTCTGTCTTCCTATCAAGATTCTTATACTCAAGGAATTCCTTGTACTTGGATAAGTCGCTAATAATAAGATGTCTCCGGCTCCTTGAATGAATTCTTATCCCTTTATTATTCTTGATATTATCTGTCAGGAGAGATATTTCATTAGAATCATCAATTTCAAGAATGCGTTTACTAATGACACCGTTTTTCTTCAATAATATCCCCAAAGCACCTAATTCTGCGATAATGTCTAAAGCGTCTTTATTTGACATAATACGCTCAAGCCATTCTTGAAATGCGGATTTATTTTTTACGGAAGCTTCTGACACAATGCTCGCCCCCTTTAATAATTTATAAAATTCTTCTTGGTCATTTCGATATGTATTGACTATATCAAAGTACCATCCACGCGTAACATGTAACCCAGACTTTCCATCAGTGTACACATATTCGAGACAGTTCATCTGAAGAGAAATACCATTATCATTACGAAACTTTACATCGATTTCAAGCCCACGTAATTCAGCTTCTTTCCTAAGTCTTTTTGATACTTCCGATATAGCTTGTTTCCTTTCGATTTTATGATTAAACACATCTATCAAAGCTTGGAGCAAGACAGCTTGTTCATGCTCACTCCAAACAATTCTGATTGACATATAGTCATGCTCCTTTCTTTATTATTGTACAAAATGATGTGGCCTATAATCAGGACTCAGTATTTTTCTATCTTTGAATTCGACACGTGCCCCATTATATCCTCAACATTATTCCTGAGAAGCCACCTGAGTCCGAAAATTTTGTTGTATTCCTGAATAAATCGTTAAGCCTCTAATCGATTTCCTTCGCAAAGAATACCGCCATTTTTTTAAGAAGTCATTTTTCTTTTGAAGTTCTGCCAGCTGTTTTTTACTGGAGATTCTCCTTCATATAATCATAATCGGCTTTGGTTTCTTCGTTTGTATGGCATTCTTCACGGAATTGTTTTGTCCAAATCGAAATGCTTGCTTTGGATACACCATATTCTTCAGCAAGACCTCGAAGAGTTTTTCCTTCTTCAAGATGAATACGGACAATTTTCTTTTTGAATCTATAAATGAGCAAATTTGAAAAATTGCACAAAATTATCCCGCTAACTTCATAAATGCATCAAAATCATTACTTTCTTTTGTGCATTGGAAGAGATACTGATACTTTTCTGTCTGGATAATGCTTTCAATTCGGTGGTAGCCTTTTTCGAAAGAACAGAATTCACCGGTTCCTGTCACACACATAAAATGTGCCATTGACATGAGTAACCAATATTTTCGGATCCCTTGCGCAGAACGTATCTGGTAGCTGTCCAGTGCCAGTTTATCCTTACACTGGCGAAAAAATATTTCTATCGGCCACCGACCAGTATAATAAGACAGTGTTTCGTCCACTGACAGTGAGACGTCTGTGCTGAGAAAGGCCCGTAGTGCTTTGGGATTTCCAAATGCTTTTTCCGGATAACTTAAAAGAACTACGGCATTTTCAATGCCATTGAGTTTTCCCTCATATCGATACACGTAGTATTTTTGTTTTTTCACTGTCACAAGGTGAAAATTGGAACGTGTGGTCGATAAAAGAGCAGCCAACTCATTAAGCTTCTTTTTGAATCCAAATAGATAAAGCATCCGGTTTGTATTCAGTGCACCTATGGTATGAAATCCCTTCGCTGCAAAAGTGTTGATTATTTTTTCAGAAGTATACCAGCAGCCACAAAGGAAATAGGACATTACCGGTGGAACCGGCAGTTCTTTTGCAATGTTTTCTACAATATTGATCTTGGAAATCGATTTGTTATACATTACAAAAGTATAGTTCAGGACAATGCCGTTACAGGAAAGCATAACCGCAACTGCCTGGTGTCCATAATCCTGTTTTCCTTTTAAATGGGACTGGTGAAAATACGCATCTTCAATAGGATGTAAAGCCCGTGACGAGGGCTTTGTCTTTGAAGCTATAGTATCGTCTACAATACAGAAAACAGGCTTTCCAGTGCGTGCTGCTTCTGAATAAATAATCTCTATAACAGAACGTTTTAAGGTATCTGAAAGTAATGGATCATCCCATTTCCCTGAATTAAGGAAATGTGCGATCGCAGTTCTGTGACAGGAACTGTTTTTAGCAAAGTCCGTGGTTTTTCCATGATATCCTGAAATAAAAATGCTGATCAGGATACTCATAAGATGTTTTATCACCCGGTTTGAATAAAATTTGCATAAGTTTAATTTCTTAAGATAGTTGTATATGAATGAAGAATGATGTATAGTATTTGCGAGAGACACCTTCTTTCGTAAATGTTGAAAATGTTTGTTTGGTCTCTTTCATTATACAACATCCGGAATCGAGGTGTCTTTCTTTTATGCAAAATCACGAACTTGCTCATTTATAGTTTGAATTCTGGTTCATAGTTTGGATTCATTTGTAATATACCTCGTTTTCTCCTGGATATATCTTATTAGGTCAAGCTGTTACAACTATAGTTTATCAAACACATATTATACAATTTTTTCGACATAAACAGCAACAATTTTCGTTCGACATTACTTAATTCGGTCGAGGTGTTATAAAAATATTCCACCATAACACAGCACAAAAAACAGACTACAAATAGATAGATATTCTTCTAAATGCAGTCTGCTTCTATTATTTTTCCATTATTTACGTTCCTTTAATAAAAAGGTATCACCTTACAATCTCAATCTGGCACACTTCCATCGCCTTCAGTGCATTTTCATGGCTTTCCGGCGTTACGCCTGCACAGCATTTTGCATCTACGATGATCGGGACTTCCGGCAGGGATGCTTTGACCAGAAGTGCATTGGAGATCACGCAGATGTCTGTACACAGTCCGACAAATGTAATGCTCTCGATTTCCTCATCTTCGTTCATCGCCACCAGCTCGCCTGCCAGGTCTGTGGAGCCGAATGTCTCTTTATCGATTGGTTTTGTCTTTCTGAGGGCATCCAGTTCGCTTCTGATCTGCCAGCCTTCGGTGTCACGGATGCAGTGCGGTACCGGGAGTTTTTTGCCTTCCTGGGTGTCGAGATACCAGGTTTCATGGGTGTCTCTGGTGAAGAGTACAGTTCCGTCAAAGGTTCTGATTTTTTCTTCTACATGCGGTACGATCGCAACAGCTTCTTTTGTTCCAAGTGCGCCGTCGATGAAATCATTCTGCATATCGACTACTACCAATACTTTCTGCATCTCTTATTCTTCCTCCATCTCTGCCTTAATCTCATCTTCGCAGTCTGCCATTGCCTGTAAGGTCATGGTCAGCAGTTTCTGAAGTTCCCAGCCGAGCTGTTCGGCTCCGCGTTCGATGACTTCTCTGGAGCAGCCTGCGGCAAAGCCTTTGCTTTTATATTTCTTTTTCAGGGATTTCAGTTCCATGTCTTTTGTGCTTTTTGACGGGCGCATAAGAGCTGCTGCCCAGATCAGTCCTGTCAGTTCGTCCGCTGCAAAGAGAACTTTTTCCATCTCATGTTCCGGTGCTACGTCAAGGGTTGTGCCGCAGCCGATGGTAATTCCATATCCATGAGATACCACCGCATGGATCACATCTTCGCCCACACCGGCTTCTCTGAGCATTTCTGGTGCTTTCAGGCAATGTTCTTCCGGGTAGAGTTCAAAGTCAATGTCATGGAGCAGTCCTACAATTCCCCAGTATTCTGCGTCATCACCGTAGCCCAGTTCCTTTGCGTACCATTTCATAACTGCTTCCACAGTCAGCGCATGCTGGATATGGAAAGGATCTTTGTTGTATTTTTTTAATAAGTCAAATGCTGCATCTCTTGTAATTGTCTCCACTTTTGTCACTCTCCTGTTTCCTGTTAATGCTTTTTATACTTTTTCCAGGTATTTCACAATATCTTCACTTTACTGCATCCTGGCATCATGCTTTCGCAATGTCCGAAGAAAATACCTTAAACGACTTTCTCAAAACGGTATTTCTGTCTGATATCCGGATATTTCTCTCTGTCCACTTCGCTCATGAACATATCATATGGTCTGGCGCAGATTTTGAAAGGTGCGTAAAGTGCCTGATAGATCACCAGTTTCTCACCATTTTCTGTGTGATAGGCAACTGCCAGTACTTTGTAGAGATATTCGGAAGTTTCCGGGGATACCCATTCTCTTTTGAAATGCTGTACAATGTCTCCCACCTGAATGTCACGCTTCGGTGTGTCTGCATTTCTGTTTTCTGATTCTTCTGTTTCATTGATCTCGGGTTCTGTGTTAAGTTCCATGTATTCTTCTTTGTCAAGGGAAACCGGGATTCCGGAGCGTCCGTTGATATGGACACCGCCGTACCAGGTACCTGCAATCTCAAAAATATCTCCGACTTCATATTCCATGCTGCAGTCGTTGTTTTTCTTTATGATTCTGATCTTTGCCATTTATTTATTCATCTCCTGTTCCATATATTTTGCGATATCAGGGGCAAAAGCCGCAAAAGCCGTTCGTACCTGCACGATAATGCTTTTGAACTTTATGTAAAAAATGAGCCGGCTGCCTGACTTTCATGATAAAAAACGTTTTCCATTGATATCATAACTGTCAGCAGCCAGCTCATCTGTCCTCACTGATTTCAGAAGGTAACAGTAATCTTCTGGTTACTGTTCTACCTTACAAGTCATTATATATAGTTATATTATTTTTTCGGCTAATGTCAAGTCCAAAATCATTGTTCTCTGACACCAGACGGATGCAAAGCACAAATAGCATTACTGAAAGCAGAAAAAATCGTAACTGATCCATCATGATCTATCAGATTATTTCCATATATTTCGGTGCCACCAGTTCTCCGTATTCGTCATGGACTTCCTGTATGATCTGTGCAGTGTTTATGGTTTCTTTGCTGTTTCCTTCAGTCGGATGGATTTCTGCTTTTAATACCATGTCGCGGACTTCCGGATCATAGATCATATAGCAGGATGCATGGCTGATCTCACTGCGGGATTCCAGTACTTTTTCTGCTTTTTTCAGGTCGAAGTATCTTCTTCCGTGGGCACCGTCTGTCAGTACGGTACGTCCGGTGTTTTCCATGAAATCAATGGAACCGTTCGGCAGAATGCGGGCGATCACGCCTGTCTGGTATACGACTCCGGGACCGAACGGGTATGGTCCTACGTCTACATAGTCTATCGGCTGGTAGTTCATGATATAGAACTGTCCCCATGCACCGTATGGTTTCTTGTTTAAATCATCATCCAGAACATAGACACGAATCTTCTGGTCATCGTCTACGTCCGGTACCAGAGTGTAGCCTGCTGCCTGATTCAGTTTTCCGGCTTCGATCGTATATTTGCTCGGATATACGGATTCCGGCATATGGCGTTTCAGTTTGCGCACAGAAGTTTCGTTCAGCATGGCGAGCAGAACTGCTTCATAGCAGGTCAGAAATACTTCCAGTGTCTCTCTGTCGAAACGGTTTTCCCAGTATCGCAGTTCGATGAAATAACCTTTCTTATTGTACATGATCTGAAGATGGAACGGCAGGGAATCGAGCTGGATCTTTACACGTTCTGTCGGCAGATTTCCAATCTGCGGAGTATTCAGAAGATCACCCTGGAACTGGATAAACATTTCTCCTTCACGGGAGCAGGAAACAAGATTTTTCATTGTTTCTATGATCTGATTTCCGGTCTTTTTGATCAGTGAATCGGTCTTTTCATGGGCTACATTTGTGTAACGGCAGAAATAGGTTTCAAACAGACAGCCTGCCAGACGGTTCCAGCGGCTGTCTGTACGACCGCTGTGAATGGAAGTGCAGAATACATCTTTTTCATCGCTGAACAGACTGACGCAGTAGTTAAAAGCAGCGATAAACATGGCATTTTCGGACACTCCATGCTGTTTTCCATAATAGAGAAATTCCTGTCTTGGGAGGCTGTCGAAGGTGCGGCGGATAGAGCCGAAGCGTCCTTCTTTTAAGTCTTCTTTTTCCGTTTTGTTCAGGAGCGACCGATTCATTTTGATGCCGTCCATCAGGTTTGTCACATATCTGGTATCGTGTTCCAGAATTCCGTTGTCTTTTCGTAACTGTTCTTCCAGAGAGTACTCGAAGGCTGTGTAGGTTTCTGCTTCCAGCGGCTCGCCTGCATAGGCTTTGTTCAGGTCTTCCATAAGGATATTCATGGTCACACCGTCCCCCATGATATGTGCCACGTCAAAGAAAATGTAGTTGTTTTTCTGACCTTCAAACAGGTAAATATGTACCAGGTTGTCGTCTTCGCGGTAGGTAAACGGAACGATCAGTTTCTGCATCAGTTCCGGAACTTCTTCGTCTTTTACCGGCGTGATCGGGATTTCGATTTTTCTGGTATCGTCTCTGAACAGTGCATAATATTTCTGCTCAGTTGGTTTGATGATTCCTTTCAGACCCGGATGCGCATCCAGAACCTGATAGCAGGCTTCCCGCATACGGTTCAGATCTACGCCCTTGTCCAGCTTAAATGCAAACGGGAGATTTCCTGTGGTATTTCCCGGAATCACATAGGCAAAATACATCTGCAGACTGGTAAGCGGATAGACCGGACGGACAGATAAATCGATTTCCGGTTTCTCGCTCTGTGCATGGAAAAATGCTTCCAGTTCGAGAACGGTTCTGTGTTCCATAAGTTCTGCAAGTGTGATATTTCTGTGCATTTTTTCCGTAAAATCTGCGATCAGCATAATGCTTCCAAAGGAGTCCAGTCCTGCGGTGTACAGATCATCGTCAATGCTGAAATCTGTGTGTCCCAGTGCTGATGCACAGAGATCATAAATCTGCTGCTGGAATTCATTTTCCGGTTTGTGCAGTACGGACTGCTGCTCTTCCTGATTCTTTTTCTCCTGGAAAAATTTCTCGCGGATGATTTTCTTTGAGGCTGTTTTCGGGAATGGGTTTCTTCGCACAGTTACGTCTGCGATGCGGGCATAGGTCGGAAGTTCCTGATTGTGCTGGGCAACCAGTTTCTTCACTTCGCCAAGGATATCCTGCATTCCGTTTGTCTGAGCGTATTCGTAATTCGGATAAACCTCTGCAACGATCTGTTCGCCTTTTCCATAGGCTACGATATCCATCACCAGACGGTCTTTGTCAAATTTGTTCTCGATCATTTCAGGGGAAACGTTCTCTCCGTTGCTTAAGATAATCAGGTTTTTCTTACGGCCGCTTAAATACAGGAAACCTTCTTCGTCTACATATCCAAGGTCACCGGTTTTCAGCCATCCGTCTTCCGTGATCGTTTCTGCTGTCAGTTCAGGATCTTTGTAGTATCCCATCATGACAGACGGACTTTTCACCTGAATCTCCTGATCTACAATGCGCACCTGGCATCCGGTAACAAGGTGTCCGACAGAATCGAGCTTGTCTTTTCTGTCATAATCCGGGACAGAAATTTTCGGGGAACATTCGGACATTCCATAGCCCTGGGCTGCGGTGATGTTTAAGTCCATCAGGGATTTTGCCAGTTCCGGAGAAAGATATCCGCCGCCGCTGACCAGTCGTTCCATTCTTGGTCCGAGGACTTCTTCTTTGATGTCCATCAGGGTACGATCCGGATTTTTTGCTTTGGCAATTGCTACACGGTTTACGAATGTTTTTGCCATCATCGGGACGACTCGCATGGCTGTTGGTTTGAAAAGCTGGATATAGTAGAACATTTTTTTCAGGTCATCACAGAGGCAGAGGGTGCTTCCATAACGAAGAACCAGCATGATGTCACTGCTGATGCAGAAAATGTGGTTGATCGGAAGGACATTCAGGCAGACATCCTGAAAGCCGTCTGTACAGAACATGTTGTCAATGATGTTTCCATGGGAAAGCATGACTCCTTTTCCGTGACCTGTGGTACCGGATGTGAAGATGATCATGGCACAGTCGGTTGGTTTCGGACGGGTTTCTACGTTTTCAGTACGGTAGGATTTGTGGATCTGTGGGACGGTACGGACATTTTTTACGCTCTGTAAGCAGATGTATTTTCTGATGCAGGTGCAGTTTTCTTTGAGATATTGCACCTGGGAAATAAAGTCTCTGTCATAGAAAAGGATGTCGATGTCTGCCTTTTCGAAGTTCTCTACCAGTGTTTCATTGTTGAGCTGGATGTCTGCGGGGTAAGTGATGCCGCCTGCGCAGGGTACGCCAAGCAGGACTGTGAGATATTCGTAGCCGCATTTTCCGAGGAGTGCTGCGTGAATGGCATGACCGAATTTGCGGTTCTGGCGTTCTGTGTAAGCTGCTACTGCCATGGTGTCGAGGGTGTAGGTGCCGTAGCCTTTTTCGTAGATAGTATCATCTTTTTCATAACGGACAAATACCTGATTTTCAAATTCTGTGCCTACTCGTTTTACGAGATCGTAGATAGTTTTGGTGTTGTTAAATGTAATCATTTTTATGGATTTCTTTCCTTTCTGTATCTGTTCTGATTTGATCTATATCTGTTCTGATTTGATCTATATCTGTTTTAATTATTTCGTAGTGCGAAATAATTGGTAAAAAAATTAAGACTGCACGGTTTGAGGGGTAAATTTTGATTTGGGTTTCCAGTTTTTATCTTATGCCTCATTATGTCTCACGTAGCAGTCTTGTTTTTATCTTTCTGCCATTTTAAGTCATTTCTTATTTTAGCACATTTCATTTATTTCACAATGCGAAATAATACTCAAATTTTGAATTATTTCTGGTAAGTTAGCAACACATTTAACAAACGAAGGAGCTCTTCTGCTTCTTCCATGGTAAAACACTGGTTGATTCCCTGAAATTTTTCACGGATATGGGCGCGGCGTCTGAGGACCTCCTCTCTGCCCGCATCCAGAAGAGAAACTACCACGACTCTGCGGTCCTGTTCGCTCCTGCTGCGAAGGATCATGCCTTTTTTCTCAAGATTCTTGAGAATGTCCGTCATTCGACCCGGAACTACCTGTAAATGCTCTGCCAGCTCGCCTACGGTTACAGGGCCATCGGCTTTCAGCAGATACCAGAGGAGACCGTATTCTCCACGGATGCTGTCGAGGACTTCGCGGTTGGCGGGGCTGTTCAGAACACGTACAAGGAGATTGAACAGTTCCTCCCCGAACTGTTCTTCTCCGTTTTCTTCATGAGTTTTATCTGTATTATTAGTTTTTGTATTATTAATTTCTTTATAATATGCTGCCATTATTTCCAGCCTTTCCATATCTCCGGCTGATATCCTATGGTCGCCTGTTTACCGTTTCTTACAACCGGAAGTTTGATGATGCTCTGATTTTCCAAAATCTTTTCTGCCTTATCTTCTTCTGCAATGTAGGTAATCAGTGCAAGTAAATCTTTATCTTTACAGTCAGAATCAATGAGTTTTTCATATCCACCTACTGCATTGCACACAGACTGAAATTCACCTTTGCTTAGGCCCTTTTCTTTCATGTCAATAAACTGGTACTTAATTCCCCGTTCTTTAAAATAGCGTTCTGCTTTTTTGCTGTCAAAATTTTTCTTTGTTCCGAAAATCTGTATGTTCATATCTATCGCCCTCTGTTTTTGTCAATTTTCTTATTCTTTGTATGGTTTCACTGTTCATTATAAATTTCCTTCCTCTTCACAATTTTTTCAAATTCTTACCACATATTTCTCACATTTTCTGGTTATATTATTACCTGTACAGAGCAAAGAGTAATTGCAAACAAAACTTTTTTCTTTTTCATACTTTTGCCGGGAGCTGATTGAGTTCCCGGCCTCCTTCTTTTTTAAGGAATGTTTTCTCAGAAATCTCTGCCCGCCGCTTATCGTTTTTCGCAATTGAAGCAGGAAACTTACCTGATTTGCTTAAATCCTGTTTTTTATACTCCTGTAAATTTCCCGTCCTTTTTCATTCCCGTATTTGGAAACCACTGCATTATGAATTTCCTGTTTTCGTTTCTCTTCACCGGCATTCTGCTCTATCAGGCAGGATACATAGTTTACTACTTCTTTGGACATTCCTGCATTATGCAGCGTGCTGGCAATCTGCTGGCGAACCTGCTGAGATTTCTTTGCGCTGGTATCTATGTCAATAATTTTCTGTGCGGACTGTTTTCCGGAAATTTTTTCCCTTCTGGAGATTTCTGCCTTTTTCTCATCCCTCCAGAACTGGATGATATGGTCAAATCCTGTATCTTTACTGATGATAACAAATTTGTATTTTTCTCGAGTTGTATAGTCCCGGTCTATATGATTCTGGTTCGTATGTTCCTCATTTGTATGTTTCTCATTTGTATATTTCTCATCTGTATCTTCCAGAGCTGCACATTCCGTTCCCAGCAGATATCCAAGATAAGAGCCCAGATGCATATCTGCCGACTGATTTCCTGTCGGTACTTTATGTGTGACCAGTTTTGACTCTCCATGATCATTGATAATATCAAGGTCTATTTTTCTGCTGTTATCTGTATAAAAAAGATGGATAATATCTGTTTCCCGTAATTTGCCACATCCTTTGAAGCCTTCACTTCCTACATTTTCATAATCAATTAAATAATAAGTTTTGATAATCTTCATCCTCTCTTTATTTGTTAATGTTCACTCCGTTCACAGTAACCTTTATTTTTCTCTGCTGTATAATACTCTGTCATTTTTCAGCCGGATAATTCTTTCCTATTTTAACATGCATCTTTCTTCGGCACAACCACATAGTGGCAGCTCTCCTGGTTAGTATTTCCTGGTTGTCTTTCCTGCCTGTTCCAGTCAGACAGAATATTATCATATCCACGAATAGTATTCCCATATTGCCACTATAATAAATTTACATACCTTTTGTGAAAAGTGACGGATTTTCATCAGATTTAAGTTGATAAATCTTTAACAAAATTCAAAAAAAACGCAAAAATCCTGTTGATTTTAAGCGTTAAATATGTATAATAGTAAAAGAGAAGCGATACCCATTCGCTTTTATGGTAAGGTATCTTAAGCCTGTTTAAACAGGCGCTTTCATTAACGAAGAAAAGAGGTTAAACGTAAGATGGCAAAAATCGATTTAAGCAAGTATGGCATTACCGGAACTACAGAAATTGTCTACAACCCTTCTTATGAAGTATTATTTGAAGAAGAAACCAAACCGGAACTGGAAGGCTTTGAAAAAGGTCAGGTCAGCGAACTTGGTGCAGTTAACGTTATGACAGGTATCTACACAGGACGTTCTCCTAAAGATAAATATATCGTTATGGATGAGAACTCCAAAGATACAGTATGGTGGACAACAGACGAATACAAAAACGATAACCATCCTGCAACTCAGGAAGCATGGAATGCAGTAAAAGAAATCGCTAAAAAAGAGCTCTCCAACAAGAGACTTTTCGTAGTAGATGCATTCTGCGGTGCTAACAAAGATACTCGTATGGCTATCCGTTTCATCGTTGAAGTTGCTTGGCAGGCACATTTCGTAACAAATATGTTCATCCAGCCAACAGCTGAAGAACTTGAAAACTTCGAGCCAGATTTCGTTGTATACAACGCTTCCAAAGCTAAAGTTGAAAACTATAAGGAATTAGGCCTTAACTCTGAAACAGCTGTAATGTTCAACATCACAACTAAAGAGCAGGTTATCGTAAACACATGGTACGGCGGAGAAATGAAGAAAGG
>ENA-USUG01002679-USUG01002679.1-human-gut-metagenome-genome-assembly--contig:-NODE-2679-length-26253-cov-14.862813_pt1 | contig 26253 bp, 28 predicted proteins | sample MGYA00250059_ERZ773394 | MGnify/ENA primary metagenome ERZ773394 (study PRJEB29103, sample SAMN06111957) | human gut metagenome | biome: human gut; feature: ankylosing spondylitis patient; material... | reverse complement strand
GGAGGTCGTGGAGTAGGTAATGCAGAAGGATTCGATATGTTGCGTGCTATGGCAAACACCATCGGTGCCGAAGTATCTGCATCCCGAGCCATGGTTGATGCTGGAGTATTAGGCCACGAACGTCAGGTAGGACAGACCGGTAAAACCGTACGTCCCGACTTGTACTTCGCCATGGGTATCTCCGGAGCCATCCAGCACTTGGCCGGAATGGAAGAATCCGAATACATCATCGCGATTAACAAAGACAAATTTGCCCCGATCTTCAACGTGGCAGACTTGGGTATCGTCGGCGATGTTCGCAAAATCGTTCCACTTTTAACTGAAAAGTTGAAAAGATAAGATAAATTAAAAATGGAGTTCTTTTTGAAGGACTCCATTTTCATTATACTGAAAACTTTTCCTCAATTCATCAAGAGTTTTCATCATACTGAAAACTCTTCTTCCTTCTCTGACACAAACAGAGGAGGAACTGGTGACTCTTCCCGAAGACAGGGGAAAGGTTGATTACCAAGCGGTTTCCCCTCCTGTGCAAGGAGGGGTTAGGGGAGGTAGTCATTAAAAGGCTGACTTGTTAGACTCTCCCTTATAACTCAAAAGGGGCAGCCGAAGCCACCCCTTTTTCCTCACCTCTCGGAACGTTTCCGCTCCCATCGGTTCTTACACCAAGCCACCACGACCGAGCTAATCACTCCTCCCACGATACTCAACACCCCCGTCACGAAATCATCCGCCACTTGCGAGAGAAAAGCATTAAACCCCAGCGTGAAAAATATTCCGGTAAAAAAGTACACGCCCATCATACCGTCAAATAACGACTGTCCGATACTGCACTCCCGTTCTTCAAAGTTGCGAAACAATACACCTTCACGTTAGCCTCATCCCAATCCTCGGGAAGAGCATAACTCATGTTACCGCTTTCACTTCGATCCCTTAAAGCCACAATCTTGGACCGACTCAACACGGTTTCCAACAGCACGACGTACACCTTATCATCCCCGAAAGCATACCCGTCCTCGTCCTTTTCCATCGTCTGTTCGAAAGCAAAGGTCTTATTCTCTGATGCATAAGTTACCGACACTTTAGGCGGGTTCAACAACCCCTTTGACAACTTTACCCGGTCAAACATAATCGTTGCCACGTGTTTCTCGTCCGTCTCCACCGCAACCAGATTCTCCTTCACGAAAGCATTAGAAGTCGTTCCTCTACCAATTCCGGCAAACCCTTTCCGAATCACGGGCAACAATCGTCTGGATAATTGAACCAGAACTTTCATTTTAGCACGTTGATCAAGAATCTCCGGAGTCGGTTTATCCTTCCTTGAAAAAATCTTCGCCTTTGCGATATTCTGCTTGTTCGTGTAACACATCGTCACGTTACCAACGGAATTCGTTACCTTACCTAATAAATAAGAATCAAATTTTGCCATAACAATAAAATTTAAAAATGAATAAATCTGAAAATTTAAAATGATCTCACACTCCCCGCATGGGCCCTACACGAAGAATGAAATTTAGAATGTAGAATTTAAAATTTAGAATGAACAGTTTCCCAAAAACAGTGAGTAATCCAACTCTTCCTCCATTTATAGAGGGAGCACCCCGAAGGGGGAAGGGAGTTCAATCTAAAATTTAAAATCAAAAATCGTAAATCAATAATACCGAATCCACTCCGCCACCCTCAACGCCGGTCCCGGGTCCACCTTTCTTGGAGTCACGTCCGAATGTCCCACGATATCCCCGATAGGGTAAGTATCCACCAGCAAACCACACACCTCGTTCAACACCCGCATTTGCTCATCCGTGTAGTCATGCCAGTACGTCGGCATCTCTCCCGAATCTTCCGAGTACACCTCCTTCACGGGTACTTCTTTCCCACACTCCGCCACGAACTTTCCCCCTTCCAGTTGCAACTGTCCCAAATTGTCCAGCTCAATCCCGATCGAGTAACGATTCAGCTCACTCCTCCCCTTGTAACTACTCTTCCCCGCGTGCCACGCCTCGATATTAAAGGGAACCAGTTGTATCACCTGCCCATCCCTCCCGATCACCAAATGAGTTGAAGCCTTCACCTCCGGCCTTACCAAAAACTTTGCCGAAGACATCGCATCTCTACCTGCCGTGTAATGCAAAATAATCATCTCCGGCTCACCCAGCGTCCGCCTATTCTTCTCACACACAAGATGAATCACCCCACCTCCCACCAAACGATGGTTTACAATTGAAAATCGTGAATTCGAATTTGAAAATACATCCATAACAAAAAATTTAGAATTTAAAATGTAAAATTTAAAATAAAATCAATTAGCGTGGCTTTCGTGCGAATGCCTGCATGATTTTTTCCCCGCTTCTCCCCACCACGTAGCCTCCCAACCCGATCTCCAACAAATCCCAGAACCGGGAAGAATCCGCCAATAACGGTAAACTGGTAAACGTCCCGATCAAAATAACACTGGCAAACGTCAACATCACCAACGGTCGCCACGATCGCTGCAACCAATTCCCCTTCACCTCCTCCTGCACCGCAACTGCCCTTGCCTGTGTTAATTCTCTCTCCAACTCTTGAATTAACTTCAACAACCCGATTTCCAACTCTCTCTTCTCCCTTGCCGGGAGTGTTAATTGACCAATCAACTCGCTGATCGAATTAACGATTCCACTTATCGGTTTCATACCCCGTTCACAATTTAATGTACTGCGAATTCGAGAATCGTTTCCCATCCGGGGACACAAAGAAACAATACAAATGCGCCGTCACCCCCTCACCGCACTCTAACGGGAACATTGCTTTTCCTGCCACCCGCGACACCTCCACCCCCTCCACCAACTTCGGGCTAAATGAACGATTCGAATAAAGCACGATCACATTCAAACGATCTGCCGCCCCAAAGTCGTACACCCCCTCATCATTCTCCCACTCCAACGTAACCATTCCCTGTTCATCCATTCTCCCCTGCAGATTATACGCCCGTTGTCGTTCCCCGATAGAAAAATGCAACTGCGAAAAATCCCCGATCTTCCCGTTTGCCCGAAACGCCTTCAAATTCTTCTTCATAAAAAGCGCGTAACCACTATTGCAGATCTCGTCGGCCGAAAGATCCAATATCCACTTCAAGGGAGTATTCTTAATCCGCTGGTAAAAACGCACGGCCACCCGAAACCGCGATCTCACCTCCTGCTGCTTCGGCGTGTTGGCGTCCATTCTATTGGATACACTCCTCAGATAAGATGTACCTGTACCGTTCAGCGTGCAGAAAACCACATGTCCAACTCGCCCCTTTATTCCAAATTCATTCCGAACTAAAGCCATAACTCTTTTTTTTAATGAATACTATTTTTATCTCATCAACTCTCGCTGATTTCCGAATGCAATATTACAACACCCCAACTTCCCGATAGTTATACGTCACGGTTACGTCAAACAAAATAACCCTAAATCCATGATTACCAACACTCATTAAAGCACTTGCACCCCACGTTCAAGACAACAAAAAAGGGTAGTAAAAGTATTTTAAACTCGTACTACCCTAAATCCTACTAACTTTTTACTCTAGATTCTAACCTACTTGTACACCTGTACCCTCAACCTTTCAATCAACTTCTCCATTTGATCTAAAACCGTCTCTTCCTTATACCGTTTCAACACCCTGCTTTTCAACTGCCGGAAATTTTTAATCCGTATGCCCAAAACCTGTTCTGCAATGGCCACCAACTCGCAAAACTCCAGCAACTTCCCCGTCGGAGAATAAAACTCCCCGAGAGCCTCGAAACCAATCAACAGCTCCATCACCTTCGTCTGCACATTCTCTGTCTGCCAGTACACCAACACCTTCTTCTCCTCATTTTTCTGAAACCTCACCGGATTATCCTTCCTCTCGTGAAAAAGCAACCATTCATCCTCAATCACTTGTAACCCTTGCCCGATAAAGCATAACCGACATGCCCCTTTTTTCCCCCACTCCATCGCGGTCCTTATACATCTCCGATAAAGCCCGCAATCGAGTTTTCGTGTAATTCAGCACACGACACGTCAACAAATAATCATCTCCCGAGTCGCATAATCTCGCAACCTCTTCAACAAATTTTCCCAATTCATTCTCCAAAACTTCTTTCGTGATTTCCTCAAATGATTCTCCCGCTAATAAGGCAAAAAACCTTGTTTCCAATAATTCTACCATAATCTTAAAATTAAAAATAAATAAAAATTCCCGGGCGTCATTACCCGGGAAATATCCTTAATTTTAAAATCAAGTTCAGGAAATCACATCAAAATACCCTTTCAATCCTTCAATCGTAAATCATAAATCGCAAATCACTTTCACCACTCTTTCTATATCTTGATCCGTCAACATCGGTCCCGATGGCAAGCACAACCCGATCTCGAACAATCGTTCACTGGTCCCGTTCCCGTAAAAAGGAGCCTCCTTAAACACGGGTTGCAAATGCATCGGCTTCCACAACGGGCGACTCTCTATGTTATCCCCATCCAATGCCAACCTCACGTCCTCCCTCGTGAAACCCGCCTCTTCCGGATCCACCGTGATGCACGTCAACCAGTAATTCGAGTTAAAATCCCCTCCTTCCGGCTGGCACATCACCTTCACCCCCTTCACCCCGTCCAGCAACTTCACGTACAAATCATGAATCTCCCTCCTGCGGGCAACGTGCTCCTCCAACACGAACATCTGGCCCCTCCCGATCCCCGCGCATATATTACTCATCCGGTAATTATAACCGATTTTCTCGTGCTGGTAATGCGGGGCTTGCTCCCTCGCCTGCGTGGCGTAAAACAACGCCCGTTTTGCTCGTTCCTCGCTCGGGCAAACCAACGCCCCACCACCGGACGTCGTGATAATCTTGTTCCCGTTAAACGACAACGCCGCGTACACCCCGAACGTCCCGCACTTCCTCCCCTTGTACTCTGACCCCAACGCCTCTGCCGAATCCTCTAGCACGGGAATGTTATAACGACCGGCAACCTCTAAAATCTCGTCCAACTTCCCGGGCATCCCGTACAAATGCACCGGGATAATAGCCTTCGGCAACCGCCCGGTCTTCTCCAAACGATCCTTAATTGCCTCCTCCAGCAACACCGGATCCATGTTCCATGTATCCTCCTCGCTATCCACAAAAATAGGAGTTGCACCCTGATAAGCAATTGGATTCGCCGACGCCGAAAACGTGAAACTCTGGCAAATCACCTCATCCCCCTCTCCAACACCTAAAAGTATCAACCCCAAATGCAACGCCGCCGTTCCCGCACTCAAAGCCACCACCTGTTTCCCCTCGTTTTCAACTTTCAATTTCCCATTTCCAATTAAAAAGTCCCGTAAGGCTTTTTCGAAAGCGTTCACATTCGGACCCAAGGGAACTACCCAATTCGTGTCAAACGCTTCTTGTATAAATTCCTGTTCCCGTCCACCCATGTGGGCTAGAGACAACCAAATTCTATTTTTCATTGAAAAAAATTTAGAAAATAAATTCATCGAGTCTCAACACCACTTACACGACTCTTTTATGTATACCCGATTCAATGCTAGACATTCCCGAAAAATCATTCTCCCCGATTCGCCTTCCACTCAAAATATTCATCTCGCAAAATCGCAATAGCCAATTCATCATGATAAGCATTATTTTTAAAAATGCTCCTTCTATAGTTTCCCTCCACCTTCCACCCACATTTCGCGTATAACTTTTGAGATGCTATGTTATATTCCAAAATACTACTATACAATCGATTTAATTGTAACTCTTCAAAAGCGTACCTCATCGTTGCATACACGCCATCTGTCCCTATTCCAATTTTTTTAGGCACATCATTACACAACTTTATTCCATGATCCGCCGAACGATTCTTCCAATCTATTCGAGTTAAAGTTGAAACGCCAACAAATTTCCCCTCGTACATGATCGCGAAACGAAAATTCTTATCATCACTAATAACCCGATTATACCAATCCAATTGTTGTTTCTCTGAAACAGGGAAACTCCAACCGATAACCATTCTTTCCATTTCTGGATCATTAATCATTTCACGCAAACAAGGCATATCACCAGGTTCCAATGCCCTCAAGATAACTTTATTCCCATAGATATTCATACACGAACATTTCAACGTTCAACAAACATTCTTTCAGACTCTAACACGATTGGCTCCACATCCACGTCTCTAAAAAACACGTACGGCTTATCGTAATGATGATACCGGTCCCTGGTAACGTTATTCGCGTTACCATCTTCCATGACACGTATCGTGTCTTCTATCAAGTCAAAACCTACTTGTGCCATAACACCGGTATAAGCCATGTGGCGAATATTCACTTCCGTTACTTTCATGTTACCATCCTTGTCTTCCTTGAGATCAAAAGATAATATGCCATGAGCCGGCACGTTCAGTTTATCGCACAAATATTTTACGCAATCATCACAAAATTTATTAACGCGATCTTCATTCAAGAAACGACCGAATGCAGTATTACCCGTGACATGGGACGGGGCGATGTTTGCCATCACGTACTCGACACATTCCAATGCCGCACCTTTCACGTACTCGTTATTATAATAAAGCATCTCGTTTGCCAGATGCCTCCCGGTTAAAAATTCACTAACCGTAAACTCCGGTATTTGATTGTTGATAAAAAGCCAACTTTTATAACTACTGAGATTTTCCAGTTTTAAAGAGCCTAATCCTCCCGTACCCTCGGTCGCGCGAATCCAGCAAGGAAAACCAATTTCTTTTTCCACGTCCTCGAACCGGGGATTCTCCTGTGTTACCTTAATGGTTTTTGGGATAAAGCCCGTATCTTTCAACAATTCTGCCATGATAGCTTTGTCTCTCAACGATTCTGACAACGATTTGCATCCCATGAAAACAGGACACGGGAATTTCCCGCGTTTTTCAAAGTAATCACCCCATTCAACAATTTCACTTTCCGGCTGGACAAACGCGTAATCAACTCCTTTTTCTTCAACTAGCCTCTCTATAAAAGGGAAATATTCGACATCGGTACACCGGGGACATACCGAGTAGTCGTCCAACAACCCTTTCATGAAAAAGCCAATCGCTTTTTTATTTACGTCAATTCCTATTAACTTGTAGCCCGGATGATTTCTTCGAATAGTCTTCGCTATTGAACGAGGGGTAAGTCCTCCTATCCCCGTTATCAAGATTGTTTTCATATGTTGGTTTTATTACAATAATTCTTTATCAAATCCACTATTTTTCTCATTTGTCTCTCGCCATAGCGTTGGTCGCAAACCAAGGATAACTCGCTATTATAGAAAGCATCTGCACGCGTCGTATCTGGCAATGAATGGCTTTTAGGCCAGTGCACGGGACAATAAACTTTATTGCCGACCAGGTAATCTCTTAATGAATTTCTAATCTCTTTTTTCACGAGGATCGGGACAAACAGGGGGACACGATCCCCCTCGTGTTGAAACATCATGGACACGTTATTCAATCCAGATAATTCATCGTGCAACAACTTCGCGTTTTGTTGACGACGTGTTCTTACCAGTTCAAAATCTTGTTCATGCAACAATCGTAACGACATCTTATCTATCGAGTAATCCTGATAATCTCGTGATAATCTTTTGTTAAAAGCGGTGAAAAGACGAAGAAAATCTTCTTTATCAATAGTCGTGTTACCCCGGAGATAATCGTATTTCATTCTCATCCCCTTGAATTTACCTCTCGAGAAATCACATTCCTTTAAAGAGGCTTGAAAGAAACTCCCGTCTTTTTTAGAGACAATCGCCCCGGTTGGAATCCCCATCCATTTTCTGAGGCTACAAAACGTGTAATCAGAAAACGTGTTTGCTTTGTTGAAAAGGTCATGAGTTCTATCGTGAAGAACTATCACGCCCTTATCCTGCATGCTTGTAATCGTTTCAATATCAACACCTGTACTAAAACCGAAGTAGTTACAGACGTATAAAATATCTATTTTCAAAGTAGTGTCAATATCACACTTGATTTTCCCGTTCTCGTGAATCAAATCATAAAATATCACATCAATACCTCGATTCTTGAAAGGATATATCATGGAGTCGCAACAATAAGCGGGCATGTAAACAGTGGTGATCTTTCTATCTCTCTCGATATCCTGACAAATATAATCTATGGCGGTTCTACCGGATAACAATAATTGACGGTTTCCACTAAAACCATTTTCTTTAAAATCATGATGCATATTATCAACAATCGTAATAACATCATCAATCCAGAATTCACTGCCGATTTCTTCTATCACTTGCTTCATCTATCAAATCTTGCCGGCCCTCCATCTTCCATTGGGCGATTCTATAATCATGGAAATTAGTGATACCGCTCGTTTCAACCCCGACATCTTCTCTTTTGAAAACCCTGTACACGGTAAGAAAGAATATTTTCACGTCCATCCACAAGCTCATGTTATTCACGTATTCAATATCATAAGCCAATTTCCGATCCCACGTGATAGATTTCCGCCCGTTCACCTGTGCCCAACCGGTAATCCCGGGACGCACGTCATGCCTGTGCTTCTCGTCTTCGTTATAATAAGGAAGATACACTACAGCGAGAGGGCGGGGGCCGATTAAAGACATGTCTCCTTTTAACACGTTTATCAATTGTGGCAACTCGTCAATAGACGTCAAACGAATAAAACGCCCAACTTTAGTCAAGCGTTGCTTATCCGGCAACAATTTTCCCGTTGCATCCCGCTCGTCCGTCATTGACTTGAACTTGATCACTTTAAAGATCTTCCCGCCTTTTCCCGGGCGCTCTTGAAGAAAAAATGCTCCTGCCCCCTTGTTGGCAAAATGCAACCAGATCGCGATAATGAACAAGACTGGCCAGATCACCAGCAAGACGATTGACACGAAAACAAAATCTATACAACGTTTAAAAAAATGCTTGTACATAAATTTCAATTCTCAAACAAGTTTACTATAGCTGGATAAGTTTTTCTTCTATCAAATCGCTCATCACCCAGCTCACTAGATCGCTTACCCATCCTGTCTCTCAAGTCTTTATCTAAGACCAACTTTTCAATTGCATTTGCTACCTCGTTGACATTTCCTACTTCACAATTTATTCCACACTTGTATCGTTCTATCAAATCACGATACTCTTCACATTCTTGCGTGTTAATAACCGGAAGACCTGACAGGGCGTAATCTCCAACCTTATTTATAATACTACCAGCGGACCCTTTTTTTATCGGATTTATAGCGATATCACAGGAACATAACAATCCGACCATCTTTTCATACGGCATTTTTCCTGCAAATTCAACATAAACGAATTTGTTCTCTGCATATCTCTCGAATCTATTTTTTAACGGTCCATCTCCAATAACGACAAACTTCACTACACGAGAAAAGTTTCTTTCTTTCAACAAGCATAACGCATCCAAAACGCACTCTATATCATAACTAAAACTTAAAGTGCCTACATAACAAAGCCATATTTCATTATCTTTTCGATCAAGTCGATATTTCTTTCTAGCTAGATCAAAAACACCCCCATCAGTACCAAGATAAACACTCAAACTCTCTTTGTCACGTTTATTTACTGCTAACGCTCTATTTCTATAAGTATCTGAAACTGCGATCACTTTATCCGCGGCCCTATATATCTCGTCCACGTACAATTTCATCGGGAATGATAACAAATTTCGCAACGATCGAGATTTTATAACCAGGCCAAACGCTTCCGGCCATAAATCTTGAATATCGATAAAGAATTTCACATGATGTCTTTTCGAAAAACTCGCGGCTTCCCTCGCCGCTGTCAACGAGGGAACGGCACAGTAAATGTAATCGGGAACCGTACACGATTCCAAATATTCACGAACGTTCTTTCCCCAACATCGATGACTATACAAGCGTCTAAAGCTTATATTTTTCACGTAACCCGGTTCATGTATATAAATAATTTTTGACTCGTATGTCTTTACCGGTTCATCTTTATACTTTTTAGTTCCATGATCAAAATCACTCGTGATCAACTCTACTCGAAATCCTCGCTTGGCAAACATCTCTGCCAAATAGAGAAAACGCCCATTCACTGTCCCATCAAACTTGCGACAGAAATTTGCAATGATAATTATTGTTTTCATGATAATCTCCCTAAACAGAAAGCTTGCTTGTTTCGAGGATACTGGATATAGCTTGATGAAAATCTTTTGCCAAAAGATCCCAATCATATCTTGACGCCAGCAAGCGAGCATTCCGAGATTTTTGTTTTAAAAGACTTTTTTCCTTTATTAAACGCAATAAACATGTAACGATACTATTCACTTCATTCTCACACGTCCACCCGGCATTCGCCTCTTGCACCTCATCCATCATGTTCGTGCCCCGGGATACCAACACCGGCAACCCGTAAGATAAAGCTTCTATCAGCCCCATGGGATGCCCCTCGAAACGAGAGGTCATGATGAACACGTCCGCATCAAGAATAGCGTTTTCTTTTTCTTTTCCCCCGATCTCGCCTTTCAATTTTACAATATCTTCTATCCCGTATCCTTTAATTAACATGTCGAGTCCATCGGCCTCGTCCCCTTTAGGACCATAACAAGTAATCATGAATTTAGCTTCTCTCAATTCTTCTTTTATCTGTTGGCATGCTTGCACCAACAAATCCAATCCCTTATGATAGACATCTATCCGCCCGATAAACAATGCCTTTATACCAACTTCTGAAAAACATTCCTTTCTCAAAACGGGCTGATGAAAACCATTGGGAATAATCACGTGATTTTTATTTAACTTTATTGAATCCTCGTGTTCTTTTTCGGTCAAAAATTGAATTGCTAACGCGTGTTTCACGAAAGAATTGAAAAATAACCAGTGAGCTATTTTCTTTTTTAACCAACTATGATTACGTAACGCTTGTCTCGTTAATGAGCCACGAGGAATTATAACATAAGGTATTCTTTTACGTCTTAGCTCATACGAAAATAAAACCTCTTTAATTGCATAAAATCCTTCGAACACCACAATATCGGGAGAAGAGAAAGGGCCCGGTAAGTTTTTCAATCTTAATCTTCCACAATCTTCTATTGAATGAAAAGACGCAATATTTAACCAGTGTTCCATTCGAGCCGAGGTTATATTAACCCAAAAAACATTATCGTACTTCGCCTGAGCTCGAATACTAGCGGGCACGCTCCAACTGGGACCTGCCGATATTTTATCCCCTAAATGTGAAATGTATAAAATATTCATAGATAAATAACAATTACAGCCTATCCATCACACGAATTTCAAACTGCATAAATCACCTCTTACACAAGCGATAAACAACAATACAAAACTGATAATCTTGATTAAATTCCTAAGTCTATACTTATATGTATCAGGGTAACGCTTCGATACAAGTATCAGCAATAACAAGGGCATATCTAGAATAGCTATCAACCAGCTTAACCTCCAACCAATATTAAACTCAATCCATATTGCAACTAAATCAATCAATGTAAAGAACAACATAAATCCCATAAAAGCACCGTATTCTTCTCTTTCCTTTTTATACTCCTCTAATCCCAATTTTCTATTAATTTTCAAATAATAAACCAAAAGAATGAACAGTGTCACGAAAATAACAATCAGACTCAACACAAATTCCCATATATAAAAATACCCTGTCGATGCTTGTGAATAAGCCAAGTAATCCCCCCCTTTATCAATAGCAAGATGAATATAATTACGTCCATACACGTAGGAAACCACCACAAAGATGAGCACTCCCAGCGTTGTAAATAAACGATTTCTTCCTTTATTTCCTTTTAGCACATAATAAACAATAAAAACCATTACCGCAGCCATCCCCGCAGCATGTATCAATGCAGCAATAATCAATAACGAAAAATATTTGACACCCCCCTTGTGTTCTATTAATATTTTATAAATACAATATGCCACGATCGCCATAGAAAGCATGGTTCTGATATTTGCAATCGTCATCATCAAGAGTCCCCTTGACATGAAAAAAAGAAGAACTAAAGCTATATCCTTTTTCAATACTTGCCTCCGCTTGCATATAGATTTCAATAACGCAAAACATAAACCATATGTTAAACAAGCGTTAACAAAAGGCAACCATCTTTCATCTCCCAAATTACCTAGTACGTGATAATAAAGTGCCGCCATCGGGGTTCCACTTGCCATTATTATCCCCCATGACTCTGGATCATCAAGGGCATATTGAGCATATAACTGTAAAACGGGATATATTCTTGTTAAATCAGAACCATCCATTGGCACGTAGAAAAATCCCATAAGTGCTAATGCAATCGTATAGATATTCAATGGAATAGACCATCTTTTCGTTCTAGGAATCAGATAATATACAATGATTAGCAATAATGCGTATATACCAACACCTATTAGCCTTGGAATTAGATACATGATTTCTAAGAAAAAATATATTAATTTACTTGTAAATACCTACACAAGAGGAAAAATGCTATTATAAAAATTATCAATAAACTAATTACAATCCGGCAATTGAATCCAATCACCAAATACCATATTCCAATGCTCTGAAGACAGATCATCATATCCAGACGAATCAAAAAAAGTCAATTCTCCAAAATACACGTGGTTGTTTACATAGTAAAGATCTACCCTAATAAAAGGAATTTCTTTTGAAAGTTTTTCCGCAATTGAGATCATCTCGTCCCACTTTTCTGGTCTATTTATTATCGCACTAGAACATTTCCCATCACGACTCTCTATTGGTAAAGGATTGAACAAAGGATCATAATAATTAAAATTATGAGATGTAAATCGATTTGTAGCAACTAGTACGGCTCTTACAACTCCTGAGAAACAAAAAAATTTATAATCACGCAACTGCCCACTATCATCCTGCATAAACTGTTCTGCCAATATTTTAGACTTTATGTTTTTATAAGGCCATTCTCTTAAGGTTCTGTACAAATTAGATTTCATTGAACGCATCAATTTTTTTTCAGCATTCTTTTTATTAAATGTTGCCTTGTTCTTACAAATGGCAATACCACCACCTCCCCCTCCATTATTAGTCTTCAATACGAATTGGTCTGGCAATGTAGAGAAATCAATTTCATCAAAACTCTTCCAAATTCCCAATGTTGGAATTATATAATCCCTACCAATAATAGAAGCTACATATTCCTTGGCTGTAATTTTATCCACCATTTGTGTGTATTCTGGTTTTCTATCATGAAGTTTTAGCCATTGCAATTTTTCACTATATGTTTGAGGTCGCTTCAAATTCAATCTCTTCCCCATGTATAATCGAAATAATAGTTTTAAATACAACTCATCATCAGGGAAAAAAAAGTTACAACGTACAACAATGGCACCCAGTGCCTTCAATGGATTTTTTATATAATAACCTAAAGATCTCATAAATTTAATAATTACATAATACCTCAAACTGTAAAAAACAAACAACCTTCAGTAAAGATTAATAATTCATATTATACACAAGTTGTTCTCTTTATTTTTAATGCATAATACATTGGAAGGACACCAATCAAAAGACTCGATACCATGTAAGTAATCGAGGCCCCGATGTAAGAAAAATAATATATAAGTGGAAATGCTATAACAAAACCACAAACAGAAGCCACTATCGTGAGATTCCTCAATAATTTTTCTCGATGTAACACGATCAAGTAGTTCTGACCGTAAACAGAATCCATGTTCGTGAATAATAATGCAAATGCAGTAATTCTCAGAACAATAATTGCATCACCATACCCCTCGCCAAAAAATAACCTAATTAACAAGGGTGCGAAAACAAATAATATCAAACTACCCAAACCGGATACACCCAAATTGAATTTAGCGTATAAAGAATGATACTCTATTTTCCTGGAAAGATACGGGAAGAAAACATTGGTAAGAGTATTTAAAACCGAGTACGCAACTTGCCCGAATTTCCGCCCCGCATAATAAATCCCGTTTGCCGTATCCCCTCCAAAAAATCCTAACAGCAAAACTGAAAGATTATTATACAAGTTCGGCATCAACGTGTTAATGAAAACATCTGTACTACCTTTTATTGTAAAGATTATCGTCCGAAATACCGGTTTATATAGACGATATTTCCATTTCACGAAAATAAAATACAAAGCTATAATCCCTGACAAAAAATATCCAGAGGCTACCAAGACCGGTTGTAGTATGTAATCATCTTTATCCTTTATAAAGATAAAAATTGCCACAATAAATATCAATTTGGAAATTACATTCAATATAGTGGAATACTTCATCCTTTCCAAACCTAAGAAAAACCATGCTGGGAAAAGTATATGCCCGGGGACATATAAAAAAGTAAACAATATTATCACGTAATTCTCCCGAAACTTGGGAACGATCAACAACAAGAGGAGCAATACCAGAAAAGAACAAAACATCAAAAAGATCCTTGACCAAAAGATATCCGAAAATATTTTGGAAACTTCCTTTTTATCATCTCTAGCTTGCGCCACATTCCTCGCCCCGGTCATATCAAATCCCCAATCCGCGATAGTTTGAATCCAAATAATAATTGCCGCCGCAAAAGAAATCTTACCCAACCCGTCAACACCCAACACGCGAGCAAGATACGGTATCGAGATCAACGGGAATATGTAACTGGCAATTTGAAGTGAAGAAAGATAGGCAAAATTCGAAGCCAATACTTTCCCGTCTTTACTTCTAAGGATTCGCATAAAAAGCGATTTAAGTTTACGCATTTTTATCAAACATTTTCGTTAATGTCTTCCAAAGAATTATTTTATCATTTTAGCCTATTAAATATCTTCCTAAACGTGTTTTCAATGTCAATTGTGAAAACATTATAGACAAAACAAACGTAACAACACAAGCTATCCACGGCAGCCAATAAGGCCCTACAAGTTGAGGCAAAGAAGTTTTATAATATAACACTTCCAATACAAATTGTTGATAAATATAAACCCCAAAACAAATCGCCCCGGCATTAACAACCCACGAAGCAGGCCTAACTCGACATTTATCAATCACATAGTTCGTCAGCAGGTATATCGCACAAACACCAGATATAGAAACCGGCAGGATTACAATTCTATTTACCACGTATTTTATTAAACGCCCAATCAAATTCTGATCTTCACTAACCGATATAAAAAAATAATTACTCAACAGAAACAGGAATAAAAAACATGACACGATTAACACAACATACTTTAAATCGCAAGTTTTTTCTATAATCCAATCACGATATTTCCATACCAGAAAACCACCCCAGAAAAATACCATATAACGGGTTGCAGAGCCTAACCCGAGAGGCAAAGGACAGGGGAATAGAGATATCATTAACAGAAACAAAAAAGACATCCAAACATATACATCTTTAGAAATTACCACCTCTAACCCACATTTACTGTTTAACGTACCAAGTTCATTTTGATTTAATTGACTAGGCAATCGCTTAAAACACATATTAACGAGAATTTTCCCCACCACGAAACACCAAAAGAGCATAGGCAAAAACCACAAGTGACCAACCCCACTTAATATTTTCAGCACACTCGATAAAAACGTGTAATCTTCCCACCTATAAAACATGAAAAAATAAATCAAACTGAAAAACACACTTGGAAGCACTAACCTTTTAAATTTCTTTATCATGATATCCTTTAAACTATCGAAACGTCCAAGTGTCAATTGCTGATAACCATAAATATAACCTGACACAAAAATTATTGCTGGCATTTGGAAGGTGTCAAAAAATTTAGCAATCCATCCATACCATTTTATGGACTGAAAACCAACCGGTTCCTCCCAGCCTCCATTATAGATTATAAAAGCGTGATAAATAACAACAATTCCTATTATCAAGGGACGAATCACAACCGCATCCAAGAGGTATTTTCCCATCGCCAAATTTATTTATAATACTTTTTGTACCACCTCACGAATTTCTCCACTCCCTCCTTCAAGGGAGTCTTCGGCTTGTAATTTATCTCTCGATACAAACGGGTCGTGTCTGCATCTGTCTGGTAAACGTCTCCCGGTTGCATAGGCAGATATTCCTTCACCGCCTCCTTACCGCACGCTTCCTCCAGGGCGTGAATGAAATCCATCAATCTTACCGGGGAAGAGTTACCTATATTGTAAACCCGGTAAGCCGCACTAGAAGTCGCCGGGTTCGGGACTTCCGCGTTCCAATCTTCATCCGGCACAGCCACCCGATCCATCACCCGAATCACCCCCTCCACGATATCATCCACGTAAGTGAAATCTCGCAACATGTCCCCGTGATTGAACACTTTCATGGTTTGCCCTTCCATAATTGCCCTCGTAAAAAGGTGAGGGCTCATGTCTGGGCGTCCCCAAGGACCGTATACCGTGAAAAAACGCAAACCCGTAGTAGGAAGACCGTAAAGATGACTGTACACGTGTGCCATCAACTCATTGGATTTTTTCGTCGCCGCATACAAGCTGACAGGATGAGCTATCCCACTATCCTCTTTGAATGGGACGTTGGCATTCAAGCCGTAAACACTACTGGAACTGGCGTAAACGAGATGACGAACCCCCAAGTAACGACAACATTCCAGGATATTCAAGAAGCCCGTAATATTACTATCGACATAAGCCCAAGGGTTCTCTATCGAGTAACGAACTCCCGCCTGGGCGGCAAGGTTTACCACTCGTTCAAATCGTTCCCGTTCAAACAATTTCGGCAACTCTTCCCGATCCTCAAGGTTCAACTTGATAAACCGATACAACGGGTATCTCTTACCCCGTACCAGTTTCCCATATTCTATATTTTCTTTATCGATTCCCGTTTCCGCTAAACGAGCGTACTTTAAATTCACATCATAATAGTCATTGATATTATCCAACCCGACGACATCGTCACCTCGCTCCAGGAGGCATCGTACCACGTGAAAACCGATAAAACCAGCCGCACCGGTTACCAGTATTTTCATCCTATCTTGTAATAATTAAAACCGTTTTCCTTCAGTTCCTTCCTGTCATAAATATTCCGACCATCAACAACCACGTACCCTCGCATCACTTTCTTCAACACGTTCCAACTCGGCATCCTAAACTCTTTCCATTCCGTCACAAGCATCAAGGTATCAGCATCAACCGTCGCATCATACATATCTTTACAATAAATAACCTTATCACCGATACGTCTTTTACACTCATCCATGGCGATCGGGTCATATACTTTTACGCATACACCTGCATTCAACAGCAAATCGATCAACACCAATGCCGGAGCCTCCCGCATATCATCCGTCTCCGGCTTGAAAGATAATCCCCACATAGCCACAATCTTCCCTTTCACCTCTCCAGCAAAATGTTTCATAAACTTATCAAAAAGAATCGATTTTTGTTTCTCGTTCACATTTTCAACCGCTTTCAAGACTTGCATCTCGTAACCATTTTGCTCTGCAGTCTTGATCAACGCTTTCACGTCTTTCGGGAAACAACTCCCACCGTAACCACAACCGGCATACAGAAATTTCTTACCAATCCGGGAATCTGTGCCAATCCCTTTACGAACCATATTAATATCAGCTCCAACGAGCTCGCATAAATTTGCCATATCATTCATAAAAGAAATCCGGGTAGCTAACATCGAATTAGCAGCATATTTGATCATCTCTGCACTAGGAATATCCGTGAATATCATCCGATCCCCACTCAACATAAACGGCTTGTACAACCGAGACATGATCTCTTTTGCCCGCTCGTTTGCAACACCAACAACAACACGATCCGGTGACATAAAATCATGAACAGCAGCCCCCTCTTTCAAAAATTCCGGATTTGAAGCCACATCAAATTCAATATTTACACCTCGACGATCTAATTCCTCTTGAATTGCATTCTTTACTTTAAGTGCCGTACCGACAGGGACTGTACTTTTAGTAACAATTACAAGATATTTTTTCATATTCTGCCCCACGGAACGAGCCACTTCCAACACGTATTTCAAATCGGCAGAACCATCCTCGTCGGGGGGAGTACCTACCGCACTAAACACCACCTCAACCTCATCAAGTATCTCCCTCAAATCTGTCGTGAAATGTAATCTACCGGCATTAACATTTTTACAAACCAATTCCTCTAAACCAGGTTCATATATTGGGATAATTCCTTGTTGCAGTTTATCAATTTTCTTTCGATCTACATCTACACAAGTAACATCCACTCCCATCTCTGAAAAACAAGTTCCTGAAACCAAACCGACATATCCAGTTCCCACTATTACTATTTTCATATCGAGACATTTCTATTTAATTTGCAACCTTATCTAATTTCTCGTACACCGAATCTTTCAGCTTAAATACGGTGTCACTTGTTTTATTAACCGAATCCACCTGCTTTCGCTTGTAATGGCTTACTCCCAGCTTAGTAATTCTCCCGGGGACGCAATAGGAGCAAAAACACTCTCTAACGAAAAGCCTTACCATTCAATTCATTATATTCATAAAAATTACGTTTTGCCAAAATCTTAAACACATTTGCTAATGCCCCAAGATCCTCACCTGCCGACCCCATAAAACGCTCTATCATCTCATCCTTCCGTTGTTTCACGCAGGTTGTCAAACGAACTCGTTCCTCTTCCAAAGAAATTTGCTCTTCTAGCGACAATTCCATAGCCCCGACAACATCCTCGTAAAAGCAGATAGCCCCCCACCAATCCCACAACTCCTCATGACTAAATTTCCGACTTATTCCCAAAGCCTCCGTTACGAGATTTTTAGCCAACATGCCACATTCATCTTCTCCCGTGAAATAATAGCAATTACAAAGCAGGCGGCAAATATTCGGTGTCCGACAAGGCAATACCATCTTATCACTCCCCTTAGGAATAAGAATTTCATAAGCAGCATCCAATGCCGTATCCAAAAATTTCATATCCGAATACAACAGGTAAGCATCCATCAAATCCACGACATACCCTGCACGAGTATCCACCGGAAGATCTCTATCCTTCAACAATTCTTGAATAACCCGGGCTATTTCCCGTATTCGATCGTGAATATCCCAAAGACTACCATACTCGTCTTCCAGCCAGGGGTACACTCTCACCATCGAGTAAACCGACAAGTAACCGTGCAAAAGTCCCGACAGAGACGAGGGGGGACAATCTTTCAACGCCAATCCACTCACCTGCTTGTACACTTTGCGAAATAAATCCTTTTCCATTATTTCTTATTACTCTATTTTTTCCAAAAACGAACCCGGTATATAAGACGTGGCTATAGATGCCACACCATCCAATCGAATAACAACCCGTTTGTGTCCTTTCAAGCGTACCAGTTCCCCTTCCAAACCCGACAAAGGCCCCTTGATCACTCGCACACGATCCCCCCTTTTCAAGTCTTTATTTAGCACCTCTACACCATCGGTGGAAAAGTCTAACAAAAACATGAAATCTTGCATTTGTTTATCCGGGATAACCAAAGAACAACGTCCTTCTCGATCCTTCAAATAAACAATATTCAACAAGTGATCGTTCAGTAAAGAAAAACTAGTTGCTTTGTCTGTTCGAATAAAGATCAAGCCATGAATGAGAATTACCCTGATCTTTTTTCGACCGAGTGGAGTTTCACGTACTCGCTCTTCTTGCGGCAGATAATTTTCTACCCCCAGTTCGTCTAATTTCTTTTTAATGACCAATTCTTGATTTACACGGGTATAGGCGGCATACCAGTTTAATTTATCAGTCGATATCATGGATTGTTTTTAGGCTTGTGTTTATACCGGCAATTTTAAAAATGAAGACCCGATTGGGTACGCTTCGCGCACTAACCCTACCACGAGTCCTGATTTATTGCCATGTGTCCTACACGCTATACTTAAACAGCAATAACGCCTAGAAGCTGTCCGCATAAACATCATTTCCTACAAAAAAACGATCGTTTAATGCGTTACAAATATAATGAATTTTCGAATTCCACAAATTTAAATAAAATATTTTTTCTTTTTAGCAATCAAATACTTATGATTTTGCGAAAATCGACACATTGTTGATAAGTGACGATATCATTAAACGATCGTTTTAAGATATCCTAATCATTCTAAAATAAACCGTCCCCGCCCTTGCCTCGTCTACTACAAGCTCAAATTATATTCACCGCTATACTTTCACCACGCGATTCATAATATCGAATTCAACACCTCCTATTCCCACCCTAAACTAACCCAAATAAAGAAGTAAAGTAACCCAAATAATCCCACTTATTCGTTGCTCAGCCGTTGCACATTCGTTGCTCACACGTTTCCCAATGGTTAAGCTTCGAGTAAGCATCGAGACATCATCGAAAAAGGGGTATTATTTCCCTAGTATTTCCTCCTATTCTCTAGAGCTTCTCCTATAAATCACGAACTACAAAAAATATTAAAACACCTTCAATAGGCGCAAGTTTCTACTTACATTCCTTGTCAAACCTGCGAAACAACAGCACAGACCCATGAAAAAACGCATCACACAAATCATCTTCAGCCTCCTGACCTTTTACACGAATGCCGACATTTACGCCCAAGAAAACGAGGGAAAAACCAAAAATCCATGGAGCGGTTCCGTTTCCCTCAACCATGATTTCACGAACAATTTCACGGGAAACGTAAATTTGGGATATACCCAAAAGAACTGGGATCTATTCCTGGATTACTCCGGTCACTCGGATCGGATTGAAATCAGCAGCGAGCTATTCCGCTCTTATTCGGTAGAAACAGAACAACTAATAGAAACAGAACAGCACCATTTAAGCCACTCCTTCGCCCTACAAGTAGACCTACGCCCCTCCTCGCACGATCTGTTTCTATGGAATCTCAAGTTGCAATTTCCCAAGATCACGACAAACCGGGACATAAATAACCGTACACAAGCAAAAGAATATAACCTACACCATCGAATCGCATTCAGCCGGAAAACAATTGAAGGTGCTTTATTCTACAAACACGTGTACGAAAAAGACATGCACGAACTATCCCTAAACGGTGTCTTTTCCCACACGAAAGATTCCCGCCCGAGCACGTATCAAATCGATGATCTTCTCTCTTACACCACCACCGGAAACGAACAGCCGGAATTCGTCCGCATGCAAATGGATCACCTCTACACATTCGCGAACCGGGGACAACTCGAAAGCGGTATTCAATTCTTCTCCAGGTGGAATAAAACCCGATACCATCTTTATGACAAGGGGGAAAATCCCGATAGCTGGTTGTCGAGATTAAATCCCAACGACGGGCTAAACCATAAAGAGTACATTTACACGGCACATCTTTCCTACTCCCGACAACCGGGAGAATCCTGGCATTACAAAATAGGCTTACTCGCCGATTACGATATTACCCGCACCCGGCTCACGGAAACCGCAGACAAGCATGATTCGGATAGATTCTACTTTTATCCCCACCTAACCCTTCAATACACGCCTTCAGAACAGCAAGAACTGGCCTTTCATTTTACCAGAAAAGCCACTCGCCCGGATTACACCCGACTAAACCCGTTTACAAGCCCGATCGATCACCAGACTTTCGAGCAAGGCAACCCGCTGTTACGTCCCGAAGTCTCGAATCGGGCCGAGATCAACTATCTTTTGTCGGGGGAAAAGATCCAGGTGAACGGGAATCTTTATTTCACTTCCATAGAGAAGTTTATCACCCCGGTCGCGCTATTGACAGAAGACAATACCCTAACGCTGTCTTACGCAAATGGAAACATGGAAAATAAAGTCGGTCTGGACATCAACCTATCCGGCGCTCCCGCATCATGGATGACGATCAACCCTTCCATATCCATCGTCCACGCTCACACCAACGGGAAATTTCAAAGCATCGACCTTCATGTCGACGATTTTTCCTGGTCAGGGAAACTGGAATTAACCTTGAATTCCAAAAAACACACCGAATTTCAAGTCCTCTTTTCCTATCAATCGCCGACAAAAATTCCCCAATTCAAAATGGAGGAAAATTACTATCTTGATCTCGCCATCAAACAAGGCTTCTTTAATGACCGCCTTCAAATCAGTTTCTCCGTTTCCGACGTCTTCGATACGTCCGAATGGCAAGCCCGCTCAAACACGAACACCTATCGACTGGCAAATTACTGCAAAGAAGCCACTCATGCTTACTGGATCGGGTTGACATTCAATTTTAACAACTTCAAATCCCGTCCGTCAACAGACAATTCTCACCCGCAAAAACGTCAGGTGATACAGGTGGGGCAATAACGTATGGCAGGAAATTTTACTTTTCATAATGCCAAGCAAGAGTTTTCAACGATTAAAGACTGAAGAATAATGGTTAGTCGGCGGGCGACAAAGCACAAATTACCGGATTTAATGTATATTGAACCTAGAAATGCCATAAAAAAGCCTATTACAGCTATTTTATTTTGCAAATCTGCACATTTTGCCCCAAAATAAGATAAAAAAATAATGAATTCTAGCCTTTTTATTTCTTCAATTCATATCAAAACATTACCTTTACATCGTTATAACAAATCTCTCATAATATGATAGAAGAAATTATATTCAAGAATGTATTATCCTTTAAAAAAGAAACGACATTCAGTTTCGAAGCAACCCCTGATACCACATTTGAAACTCAACACGTGGTAACAATGCCTAATGGCACAAGATTGCTTAAACTCGGTATCGTCTATGGTCCTAACGCAGGCGGGAAAAGTAATTTACTTTATGCAATCTCCGCGCTTCGTGATTTTATGGTGTTTGACCCACTGAATATGGATGAACCGACAGGTTTTGAACCGTTTTTACTTGACAAGGAAACGCCAAACTTGCCATCTGAATATAGTATAAAATTTTGGGTTAACGGAATACGCTATTGGTATCAACTTACAGCCACAACAAAATTGGTTATACACGAAAAATTGTCATATTATAAGACTGTTCAGCCAATCAAAGTGTTTGAACGAGTATTGGAAGACGGGCAATCTGTATTGTCATTCAATCCTGCCGTGCAGAAGATTGATCAGGAAGAACAGAAAGCCCTCACGCTGAACTGCCTCCCGAACAAGTCATTTTTTGCAGCTCGCGGTCGCGTGAATATGAAAATGGAACACGTGGATGGTGTCCGTCAATGGATTCGCAACAGATTCATGCCTATGGTGGGACCATTTACGAATATGGAGAAATATAGCAAGAGAAAGATAAGAGAAGATGTGAATTTTAAAGAGCATTTGCTTCGTTTTCTTCACCAGGCAGACTTCAATATTACCGGATTGAGTGAAAAGACTGAAGAAAAGCCGTTGCCTCCTTATTTTCATAAATATCTACAGATACAAGATTCTTTACCCGAAGATAAAAAGAAAGAATTACTTACTCTAGAGGCTTATAAAGAACATGTCTTAGGTTTCGAACACACGGTAGAAAATGAACGCGGTCTGGAAACTTACGAGTTGTCCACTCGTCAGGAGAGTGATGGTACAACACGTGTAATGGACATTGAAGCAGCTATCTACGAGGCTATCAAAAACAACTCGGTCTTGCTACTGGATGAGATAGAATCTTCGTTACATCCAAATTTAATTGAGTTTATTCTTCAAGAATATATCATGAACAGTAACGAGAGTCAAATGCTCATAACCACGCATTATCCTGGCTTGCTTAACACGATTGATGATCTTGTCCGCAAGGATAATATCTGGTTTGTGGAGAAAGACAAGTCGGGTACTACCGATTTGTATTCTCTCGTGGAATTCAAGGGATTGAACAAGATTTCAAAGATTGAACGTGCCTATCGTAAAGGTCAATTTGGTGCACTTCCAAATATTTAATGCTTATGGCACGCAAGATTAATTCCCGACAAACTCGACAACCACAAAAACGTGTGATTGGAGCAGGACTTACTGAATTTTGGTATTTAAAGCACCTCAAGCCTCTACTTGACTTAAAGTTTGAGTTATACCCTCGTCTATTTGGCAATGAATCCATGGGGGAGATAAACAAACTCATCGAGGAGGGACTTAATGATGACGCAGAGGTAATATGCTTCTTCGATGAAGATGTTATGCGATGGGATCAAGTAGAAGGAAAACGTATAAAGGAATTGCATTGTAAATACGATAATAATTCCCGTGTAACGCTTGCATGTAGTATGCCCTCTATCGAATATTGGTTTTTACTTCACCACGAAAAGACTAACCGTCACCTTGCTACCTCTCGTGACGCAATCAGTTCTTTGCGCAGATACATTGTCCAGTTCGACAAAAAGGAAAATTTTCTCAAGCATCAAAAGTGGGTTGCCGAACTAATTAAGGACAACAAAATGGATCATGCTATGCGGCGAGCAGAAGCACTAGGCCGAAGCGGGACATCATACTCTGATGTATGGAAGGCTATCAAGGTGATGAAGTAAAACAAGCCTTCGAATGAAGATGTATTAAACTCGTTTTTGTAAAAAACTCGTTTTAATACATCCTCCTATAAATTATCACTCCTTATTTCCGGTAATCATAGAAACCGATTCCGGTTTTACGTCCCAATAAGTTGGCACGAACCATTTTCCGTAATAGCGGGTGAGGACGATACTTGGAATCACCGAATTCATTGTACAGCACTTCCATGATAGCCAGACACACGTCCAAGCCGATTAAGTCTCCCAAAGCCAAAGGTCCCATCGGGTGGTTGGCACCTAATTTCATGGCTTCGTCGATCTCTTCCTTGGAGGCAACACCGTCAGCATAGATTCCGATACCCTCGTTCACCATCGGGATCAGGATTCTGTTTACCACGAATCCGGGAGCCTCGTTCACGCTTACAGGGGTTTTACCGATCTCGGATGCAATTGCCATCACCTTGTCGTGAACCTCTTGGGAAGTCAACTGTCCTTTAATCACCTCCACCAATTTCATCATCGGCACCGGGTTAAAGAAGTGCATACCGATCACTTTCTCCGGACGGCTGGTTGCGGCAGCGATTTCCGTGATAGAGAGAGAAGAAGTATTCGTGGCCAGGATAGCCTCCGGTTTACAGATGGCATCCAAAGTTTTGAATATCTCGTTCTTGGTAGCCATATCCTCGGCAACTACCTCGATGACCAAATCGGCATCTTTACAATCCTCGTATGCCATCGTGTCCTTGATGCGGGCATTGATAGCATCCTTCTCGGTTGCTTCCATCTTGCCTTTTTCTACCATTTTGGAAAGACTCTTCTCGATAGCCTTGTGAGCTTTGCCTAAAGATGCTTCCGAACGACCTTTTAACAACACGTCATGCCCTGCTTGAGCAAAGGTTTGGGCAATACCATTACCCATCGTACCTGTACCTACAACGCAAATTTTCATTTCTACTTAATTTAAAATCTTCAACTATATAATATCAAATTTTATATTATCATGTAAATGTCAATTTTTTATCTTTTCTTGAATTCCGCTTTTCGTTTGCCCAGGAATGCCTGCATTCCCTCTTTCTGGTCCGCGGTTGAGAAACAGAGTCCAAACAGGTCGCTCTCGATGGAAATACCCGTGTCGATATCCGTTTCCACTCCCCGATTAATCGCTTCTTTCGCGTAACGCACGGCTAACGGGGCCTTTGAAGCAATCTTCTTCGCCATGGCCATACATTCATCCATCAGTGCTTCCGGCTCTACTACCTTGTTCACCAACCCGATACGATAAGCCTCCTCGGCAACAATCACGTCTGCCGTGTAGATCAGCTCCTTGGCCTTACCCAATCCCACGATACGCGGCAATCGTTGTGTACCGGAGAATCCCGGGGTGATCCCTAAACCTACTTCCGGCTGGCCGAATTTAGCCTTTACCGAAGCGATACGGATGTCACAAGCCATGGCCAATTCACACCCGCCACCCAAGGCGAAACCATTCACCCCGGCAATAACCACCTTGTTCAACAATTCGATTTTACGAAAAACAGCCGCTCCCAATTCTCCAAACGCTTTTCCCTCTACCGCGTTCAACGTGCTCATCTGGGATATATCCGCACCCGCCACGAATGAACGTCCTTCCCCCGTCAGAATAACAACATCGATGCCGTCATCCTCACCGATAGCCGTGAAAGCGGCATCCAATTCTTTCAAAATCGTCGAATTCAAAGCATTCAACGCTTCCGGGTTATTAATTTTAACCGTGCAAATATTATCCTGTTTCTCAACAATTAGTTTTGTATACGTCATAATTTTTTCTATTTTCATTCATTTTGATAACAGTCCTCGTTTCTGTATCTTTGTAGGCAAAAATAACCTTTAATCAAGAATAAACCAATCTTTTTGATATGAGTTTTTCAGACAT
>ENA-USUG01002674-USUG01002674.1-human-gut-metagenome-genome-assembly--contig:-NODE-2674-length-26297-cov-6.041228_pt1 | contig 26297 bp, 25 predicted proteins | sample MGYA00250059_ERZ773394 | MGnify/ENA primary metagenome ERZ773394 (study PRJEB29103, sample SAMN06111957) | human gut metagenome | biome: human gut; feature: ankylosing spondylitis patient; material... | reverse complement strand
GGAGGCTTTCTCCTTCTTCTTGAACGCCTCCATGGCGTCCCGGCGGATGTTGCGGATGGCCACCTTGCCGTTCTCCGCGTACTTGTGAATCTGCTTCACCAGTTCCTTGCGGCGCTCCTCCGTCAGCTGGGGGAAACTCAGCCGGATGCTGGCGCCGTCGTTCTGGGGGTTGATACCCAGATCGGAGTTCTGGATGGCCTTTTCAATGCTCTTCACCGCCGTCTTGTCCCAGGGGGAAATCAGCAGTGTCCGGGCGTCGGGGGAAGAGATGGCCGCAATCTGCTGGATGGGGGTGGGGCTGCCGTAGTAGTCCACCATGATCCGGTCCAGCACGGAGGCATTGGCCCGGCCCGCCCGCACGGAGGCAAAGTCCGCGGCCACGGAGTCGATGCTCTTCTTCATCTTGCCCTCATAAATCTTGTAATCTTCCTTCAGCATAAATAGGTCCTTCCTTTCACAGTTGAGTGTATGGGGAGGCGCTGTCGCGCATGCGTGCTCTCATTCCTTGACGATGGTGCCCACGTTCTCACCGCACAGGGCCCGGATGATGTTCCGCGGGTCCTTCAGGGCAAACAGCAGCACCGGAATGTGGTTGTCCATGGACAGGGACGTGGCGGTGGAGTCCATCACCGCCAGGTGCTGGGCCAGCACATCGTCATAAGTGATGACGTCGTACTTCACCGCAGTGGGGTCCTTTACCGGGTCGGCCGTGTAGACGCCGTCCACGTTCTTGGCCAGCAAAATCACGTCGGCGTCGATCTCCGCCGCCCGCAGCACCGCCGCAGTGTCCGTGGAGAAGTAGGGATTGCCGGTGCCTGCGCCGAAGATCACCACCCGGCCCTTCTCCAGGTGCCGGATGGCCCGGGAACGGATGTAGGGCTCCGCCACAGCCCGCATCTCAATGGCGGTCTGCACCCGGACGGGAATCCCCTTCTGCTCACACACGTCCGCCACAGCCAGGCAGTTCATCACCGTGGCCAGCATTCCCATGTGGTCGGCCCGGGTGCGCTCCATGGCGCCGCCGCTGTTTTTCGCACCGCGCCAGAAGTTGCCGCCGCCCACCACCAGACCTACCTGGACGCCCATGTCCAGACACTCCTTGATGACATCGCAGACCTGACCAATCACCTCAAAATCCAGGCCGGTATGCTTGTCACCGGCCAGGGCCTCGCCGCTGATCTTCAGCAGGACCCGTTTATACACAGGCTTCGCCATGATGAAAACCTCCGTCTGTTCTGCTCACAAAATATCATTGATATTTTAGCGTATTTTTCCGCTTTTGCATAGGGGGTAGACAAAGTTTTTCCAAAAAAGCAGGTCCTGCGGACAGGAAGAAGAGAGGACCGTGGTCCTCTCTTTCCGCATTATCCCCCGCAGGTCTGGACCAGCAGGCGGATCAGGTCCTCTTTCCCCATTCCCTTCTCCGCGGAAAAGGGGAGCAGAATATCCGCCTCCGTCAGCTCCAGCGTCTCCCGGACCAGTTGAAGGGCCGGCTCCACCTGGCTCTTTTTCAGCTTATCCAGCTTGTTGGCCACCACGATCTCCGGACAGCCCGTCTGGCGGAACCAGTCGTGCATCACAAGATCGTTGGCCGTGGGCTTGTGGCGGATGTCCACGATCAGCACGCCGGTGGTGATCCGGTCCGCCTCCTCCTGGAAGTAGCTCTCCATCAGCTTCGCCCACCGCTCCTTCTCTGCCTGGGAGACCTTGGCATAGCCGTACCCCGGCAGATCCACCAGATAGGCCCGGCGGTCAATGAGGAAGTAGTTCACCTGAGTGGTCTTGCCGGGGGAGGCGCCCACATAGGCAAGGTTCTTCCGTCCCACCAGCCGGTTGATGACAGAACTCTTTCCCACATTGGACCGGCCTGCAAATGCGAACTGGGGCAGACCGTCCCGAATGAAATCCTCCCGCCGTCCGGCAGAGCGGACAAACTCCGCCTTGGCAAAATTCAAAGCCATACAAACACTCCTTTACTGCCGCACGGCGGCGTCACGGCCGCTCTCACGCCCCGCCGGGGCAAAGGCCGCCACATGGTCCGCCACCTCTTCCCGGATGGGATCCCGCTCTGGGCACAGAGCGGCGGCGAACACCTGGTCCACCGTTTCCACCGGCACGAACCGCAGGGCAGCCCGGACAGTCTGGTCGATCTCCTCCAGATCCCGGACGTTGTCCTTGGGAATCAGCACCGTGGTGATGCCGCTGCGGAGGGCGGCCATGGTCTTCTCCTTCAATCCGCCGATGGGCAGCACCCGGCCCCGCAGCGTGACTTCGCCGGTCATGGCAATGCCCGCCTTGATCTTCCGGTCCGTCAGGGCCGAGAGCATGGCAGTGGTGACGGCGATGCCGGCGGAGGGGCCGTCCTTGGGCACTGCGCCCTCTGGGAAGTGGACGTGGATGTCCTTCGTCTTGTAAAAGTCCGCTGGAATCCCCAGCACCGCCGCCCGGCTCCGCAGGCAGCTGAGAGCCGCTTGAGCAGACTCCTTCATCACGTCTCCCAGGTTGCCGGTGAGCTCCAGCTTGCCGGAGCCGTCCATGACGTTGACCTCCACCTCCAGGCTCTCGCCGCCCGCCTCAGTCCAGGCCAGGCCGTTCACCACGCCGATCTCCTCCCGGTCCGTGTGGAGATCAGGGGGATAGGGCTGGCAGTCCAGGAACTTGGGGAGCTCCTCCTCTGTCACGGTAATCCGCTTGACAGTGCCCTCCAGCAGGCGCATATCCGCCTTCCGGCAGATGGCAGCCAGCCGCCGCTCCAGCAGGCGCACACCGGATTCCCGGGTGTAGTCCCGGATGACGGCCCGGTACACGTCGTCGCTGATGCGGACAGCGCTCTTCTTCAGTCCGTGCTCTGCCAGCTGCTTGGGGAACAAGTGGCGCTTGGCGATCTGCAGCTTCTCCTCATCCGTGTAGCTGGAGAGCTGGATCACCTCCATCCGGTCCAGCAGGGGCCGGGGAATGGTGTCTGTGGTGTTGGCGGTGGTGATGAACATGATCTTGGACAGGTCCACCGGGATCTCCAGGAAATGGTCCCGGAAGGTGCTGTTCTGCTCGCTGTCCAACACCTCCAACAGTGCGGAGGCCGGGTCGCCCCGGTAGTCGTTGCCCAACTTGTCGATCTCGTCCAGCAGCAGAAGGGGATTCATAGACCCGCTGCGGCTGATGGCCTCGATGATCCGGCCGGGCATGGAGCCTATGTAGGTCTTCCGATGTCCCCGGATGTCCGCCTCGTCCCGAACGCCGCCCAGGCTCAGGCGGGCCAGCTTCCGGTTCAGCGCCTTGGCCACGCTGATGGCAATGGAGGTCTTGCCCACGCCGGGCGGGCCCACCAGGCAGAGGATCTGCCCCTTGACGTCCGGATTCATCTGCCGGACGGCGATGGTCTCCAGAATCCGCTCCTTCACCTTTTCCAGACCGAAGTGCTCCCGGTCCAGCACCTTCCGGGCCGCGTCCACATTCAGACGCTCCTTCGTATATGTACCCCAGGGCAGTTCCAGGCACACGTCCAGATAGTTCCGGATCACCGAAGCCTCCGCGCTGACATAGGGCTGCTTTGCCAGCTTGTTGATCTCCTTTTCCAGATGCTCCCGGGTCTCGTCCTCTAATTTCAGTTCCGCCAGCTTTTGACGGTATTCTTCGATCTCGTTGTCCTCGTCCTCGCCCAGCTCGTTTTGCAGGACCCGGATCTGGGTCCGCAGGATCTGTTCCTTCTGCTGCTGAGCCAGCTCATCCCGGACCTTGCCTTCCATCTGGCGCTCATAGCCCAGCACATCCCGCTCCCGGGCTAAGAAGCCATTCAGCTTCCGCAACCGCACCAGCGGAGACAGTTCTTCCAGAATTGCCTGCTTATCGTCATACCGCAGAGCCGTATTCTGGGCGATAAAATCCGCCAGATACCCCGGCTCCTGGCAATCCAGCACCGCCGCAGTGACCTCCTCGGCCACATTGCCTGCCAGATGGGCATAATCCTGGAACAGGCCCCAGGTCTGCCGCAGCAGGGCCTCGGTTTTCGGGCCGTGGCTCACGGCAGCGGATTCCTCCACCACCTCCACGTGGCCCTGCAAATAAGGCTCCGTCTGCCACAGGCGGCGCAGCCGTGCCCGGCGTCCGCCCTCCACCATCACCCGCAGGGAGGTTTTTCCCAGCCGCAGGATCTGGGTCACCCGGGAAATGGTGCCCATGGTGTAAAGGTCCTTCTCCCCCGGACGGTCCGTGTTTAGTTCTCTCTGGGTCACCAGAAAGATCTCCTGACCGGATTCCATGGCCACTTCCAGGGCCTTGATGGAAATACGGCGCTCCACGTCAAATGTCAGGTTCGTATGAGGGAAAACCGTCAGGCCCCGAAGGGCCAGAACGGGAAGATTCAAGGTGTTCGCTTCCATAAATTGCTCCTCTCTGGAGAGTTCAAAGAGGGGGAGAGGCGCTGCCCCTCCCCCGTGTTATACCCAAAAGGGCCGTCAGGACGCCGACTTCGACGTACCGGACTCGCTCCGGCTCTCACTTCTGCCGGGGTTCAGCTTCACGGAATAGTTGATCTTGTTGGGATCGTGGGTCAGTTCCGGCTCCGCCGTGCCTTCCACACATTCCTTCGTGACCACCGCTTTCACAACAGTCTCGTCGGAGGGGATCTCGTACATGACCTTGGTCAGCAGACCCTCCATGACCGCCCGGAGGCCACGGGCGCCGATGTTCCGCTCAATGGCCTTATCAGCGATGGCGTTCAGGGCATCCTCCGTGAATTCCAGATCCACATCATCATATTCCAGCAGCTTCTTGTACTGCTTCACCAGCGCGTTCTTCGGCTCCTGCAAAATTCGCACCAGATCCTCCCGCTGCAGGGCGTTCAGCGGTGCGATCACCGGCAGACGGCCCACCAGCTCCGGGATGATGCCGAATTTCAGAATATCGTGGGGCTGCACCTGAGCCAAAAGCTGGCTGACATTCTTTTCCTTCTTGCTCTGGACATTGGCACCAAAGCCGATGGCCTTCTCGTCCAGCCGCTTTTCGATAATCTTTTCCAGACCGTCAAAGGCGCCGCCGCAGATGAACAGAATGTTCTTGGTGTTCACCTGGATGAACTCCTGATGGGGGTGCTTCCGGCCGCCCTGAGGCGGCACGTTGGCCACAGTCCCCTCCACGATCTTCAGCAGCGCCTGCTGCACGCCTTCGCCGGAAACGTCCCGGGTGATGGAGGTGTTCTCGCTCTTGCGGGCGATCTTGTCGATCTCATCCACATAGATGATGCCTCGCTCGGCCCGCTCCACGTCGAAATCCGCCGCCTGCAAAAGCCGCAGCAGGATGTTCTCCACATCGTCGCCCACGTAGCCGGCCTCCGTCAGGGTCGTGGCATCGGCAATGGCGAAGGGCACCTTCAGAATACGGGCCAAAGTCTGAGCGAACAGCGTTTTGCCGGAGCCGGTGGGGCCCAGCATCAGAATGTTGCTCTTTTGAAGCTCCACATCGTCGCCGCCGCCGAAATAGATCCGCTTATAGTGATTGTAGACCGCCACGGACAGCGCTACCTTGGCGGCTTCCTGTCCGATGACATATTCATCCAGCACCGCCCGGATCTCCTTGGGGGTGGGCAGCTGATCGGGGACGTCCTCCAAGGGAGTGGTCTCCGGGCCGTCGAACCCCTCGTTCAGAATGCTCATACAAAGCTGCACGCACTCGTCGCAGATGCGGACGCCGGGGCCCTGGATCATACGATGGACCTGCTGTTCCCGCTTTCCGCAGAAGGAACAGCGCAGGGCCTTTTTGCCTTCGTCACTCATGGTATTACCTCTTTTACTTCTTAGCAGTGATGATCTTATCCACCAGACCGAAGTCCTTGGCCTCGTCAGCCGTCATCCAGTGGTCCCGCTCGGAGGCCGCCTTGACCTCTTCGGCGGTCTTACCGGTGTTGGACGCCAGGATCTCATTCAGGTTCTTCTTGATCCGCAGGAAGTGCTCCACGTCGATCTCCATGTCCGTGACCTTGCCCTGCGTACCTGCGGAGGGCTGGTGGATCATAATTTCGGCGTTGGGCAGCGCGATCCGCTTACCCTTGGCGCCGGAGGACAGCAGGAAAGCTCCCATGGACGCAGCCATGCCCACGCAGATGGTAGACACGTCGCACTTGACGTACTGCATGGTATCGTAGATGGCCATGCCGTCCGTCACGGAGCCGCCGGGGCTGTTGATATAAAGCTGAATGTCCTTATCCGGGTCCTGGGCCTCCAGATACAGCATTTGGGCCACTACCAGACTGGCGGTGGTGGCGTTGACCTCCTCGCCCAGGAAAATGATCCGGTCATTCAGCAGACGGGAGAAAATGTCGTAGGACCGCTCGCCGCGGTTGGTCTGCTCTACAACATAAGGGACTAAGCTCATAAGTTGACCTCCTTTTGTAACGCGGCACATTTACAGCGTAAATCGTGCCTGATAAACCATTCTCTCATGATACCACGGGTACCATGAGAGAATGTGTCGAATCTGTAAAATGTACCGTGATCGCCGCGAAAAAGTTTCGCCTTTATTCGGCTTCCTTTTCTTCCTTCTTGGCAGCCTTCTTAGCGGGAGCCTTCTTGGGCTTCTCCTCGCCCTCGGCGGTCTCAGCCTTCTTGGTGGTCTTCTTGGCAGGCTTCTTCTCCTCACCCTCGGCAGTCTCAGCCTTCTTAGCGGTCTTCTTGGCAGGCTTCTCGGCGGTAGCGCTGTCCACCACCACGGCCACGGCCTTCTGGGTCAGGATCTGATCGTGGACCTGCTCCTTGGAGAGATACTTCTTGACCATCTCCACGTCCATGCCGAACTGCTCAGCCATCTTTGCGAACTCGGCTTCCACGTCCTCATCGCTGGCCTCGATGTTCTCAGCCTTGATGATGGCGGCGGTAGCCAGATCCATCTTCACCTGACGCAGAGCGGGCTCCTTGGCCTCCTCCAGCAGCTTGGCATCGTCCATGCCGGTCATCTTCTTGTATTCCTCATAGGGGATCTGACGGCTGATCTGGGCCTTGAAGTTCTCCAGATACTGATGGGCCTGATTCTCCACCATCACATCGGGGATTTCGGCGGTGATGTTCTCGGCCACCTGGTTCATCAGGTTCTCCTCGAACACGCGGTCAGCGTCCTTCTGGCGCTCCTCGGTGATCTTCTTCTTCAGATCGGCCTTCAGGTCCTTCAGAGTGTCGAACTCGGAAACGTCCTTGGCGAACTCATCGTCCATAGCGGGGACTTCCTTCTCCTTGACCTCGTGGACCTTCACCTTGAACACAACAGCCTTGCCGGCCAGGTCAGCGTGATAGTTCTCGGGGAAGGTGATGTCGATGTCCTTCTCTTCGCCGGCCTTCATGCCGATGACCTGATCCTCAAAGCCGGGCACAAAGCTGCCGGAGCCCAGCTCCAGATTGTGGTTCTCGCCCTTGCCGCCATCGAAAGGCTTGCCATTCAGGAAGCCTTCGAAGTCGATGACGGCGGTATCGCCGCTCTTGGCCGCGCGGTCCACGCTCACCAGGCGGGTATTGCGGTCAGCCAGCGCCTTGAGGCGCTCGTCCACGTCAGCGGCCAGAACCTTGACCTCGGGCTTCTCAGCCTTCAGACCCTTGTACTCGCCCAGAGTGACCTCGGGATACACAGGGGTGGTAGCCTTGAAGGTGAAGCCGTCCTTGGTGACCTCGCCCACCATCTCGACGGTGGGATAGCCAACGATCTGCAGCTTCTCCTGCTCAGCAGCGGCCTCATAGGCCTCGGGGAACGCGATATTGATGGCTTCCTCGAAAAACACCTCTGCGCCATACATCCGCTCGATCATCTTGCGGGGGGCCTTTCCGGGACGGAAGCCAGGAACACTGATCTTCCGGCGCATCTTCTGATATGCCTTTTCGACGGCAGCCTCAAACTCGGCGGCGTTGACCTCGATGGTCAGCTCCACCTGGCTCTTTTCAACTTTTTCACAGCTCTTGACAGTCATAATTGTTTACTCCTCCGTTCATCATGGGCGGTAAAACCCATCCTCATAGGCAGCAGCCCATGCAAATTTGTATTTTACCAGAAATATTTCAAGATTTCCAGTCTTTTTTCTACTTTTCGCAAATTTTTTTCGGCACAAACCCCAGATAGTCGCCGGAGATCAGAGAAAATTCCGTATTTCCGTATTTTCCCTCCTGCCTCCGGCGGATCACCGGCCCGTGGAGATGGCCGTAGCAGCAAAGCTCCACCTTGTAGGCTTCCAGCATGGACAGGATCTCCGGGCACTGGTAGCCCTGATACAGGGGTGGATAGTGGAGGAAGCAGAAGATGGGCTTCTCCCCCGCCGCCTTCAGCGAAGTCTCCAGCCGCAGCAGCTCCCGGTTCAGCACCTTGGCATTGTGGGGCTTCTGCTCCTCCTCCAAAAACCAGCCCCGTGTGCCGCAGACGGCGTGACCGCCGTAGAAAAAGCAGTTGTTGTGCAGCAGTTCCAGGGTGGTGAAGCCATTGGCCTCACAAAAGGCGCGGAACTTAGCGGCGGTGGCCCACCAGTAATCGTGGTTGCCCTTGATGAGATATTTTTTGCAGGGAAACTGCTCCAGAAACCGGAAATCCTCCACGGATTCCTCAAGGCTCATTCCCCAGGAGGTGTCTCCCGCCAGCACCAGCACATCCTCCGCCGTCAGTTGGCTCAGGGACGCCCGGATCCGCTCTGTATAGTTCTCCCACGCGGGGCCGAACACCTCCATGGACTTGTTGCTGTTTAGGGATAAATGCAGATCGCCTATGGCGTAAAGCGCCATCCGGCGGCACCTCCTTTCCGATGTTGTTTTTCAGATGACTTATTTCAGGAAGTCCAGCACCGCCTGCTCCATGGCCTGCTTCTCCACCGTTTTGTCAAAGCGGCGGGACTTTCCTTTCAGCTCCGCCAGACGGCAGGGCACCGGGACGCCGCTGACCGCGTGAAGCTGGTCCAGCAGCTCCAGTCCGTCGCCGCAGGGCGTCTCCCCGATGGCGGTGAGCACGCTCCCGCAGAATTTGTAAGGGCTGGCGGTGGAGACCACCACGGCGGGAGTCTCGTCCCCGGAAGCGACGCGGTACTGCGCCAGCACCTCCGCCGCCACGGCGGTATGGGGGTCGATGAGGTAGTTGTGATCCTGCCAATACCGGCGGATGGTTTCCTCCGTTCCCTCCTCCGAGCAGCAGCCGCCCCAGAAGGCATCGTCCAGCTTTGCTTTGATGTTGTCGGACACCTGATACCGGCCTGCGCTGCCCAGCGCATCCATATACATCCGAATTTCGGCGTCGTTCTCCCCGGAGAGGTCAAACAGCAGCCGTTCCAGATTGCTGGAGATCAGAATGTCCATGGAGGGGCTGATGGTGGTGTGGAAGGGCCGGTTCCGGTCATAGATGCCGGTGCGGAGGAAGTCCGTCAGCACGTTATTGCTGTTGGAGGCACAGATCAGCTTGTTTACCAGCAGGCCCATGCGCTTTGCGTAGTGCGCTGCCAGAATGTCACCGAAGTTGCCGGTGGGGACGCAGAAGTTCACCTTGTCCCCCATGGCGAGAGCGCCGTCCCGCACCAGATCGCAGTAGGCGGAGATGTAGTAGACCACTTGGGGCAGAATACGGCCCCAGTTGATGGAGTTGGCAGAGGACAGGAAATAACCCCGCTTGTCCAGCTCCGCTCGGACAGTCTCATCGGAGAAGATACGCTTAACGCCGGCTTGAGCATCATCAAAGTTGCCGATGACCGCCCGGACATCCACATTCTCTCCCTCCTGCGTCACCATTTGCCGCTCCTGCACGGGAGAGACGCCGTTCTTGGGGTAGTAGACCTGAATACACGTCTGGGGCACATCCGCAAAGCCGGCCATGGCCGCCTTGCCGGTATCGCCGGAGGTGGCCGCTAAAATACAGGCCGTCCGCTTTTCGCCGGTTTTCCGCAGTGCGGCGGACAAAAGCTGAGGCAGCATCTGCAGCGCCATGTCCTTGAACGCGGAGGTGGGACCGTGCCACAGCTCCAGACAATATAGGCCATTCTCCACCTTCCGCACCGGCGCGGCAATGGGATCGTCAAACTGCGCCGGGCCGTAGGCGTTCCGGCCAAAGGTCAGCAGCTCCTCCTCGGAATAATCCGTCAGGTACAGCGCCATGACCTTCGCCGCCCGCTGGGCGTACTCCATGGGTATCAGCCGCTCCAAAAAGGCCCGGTCGATCTGAGGGATCTGCGTTGGGGTCAGCAGACCACCGTCCCGGCTCAGGCCCATTTTCACGGCTTCCGCCGCGGAAAGGGACACGTTCTTATCCCGCGTGCTGTAATACTTCATATCGGTCTCCTCCTTTATGAGGCTAAATAAATGCGTTTTCAATATAGGAAATGCGGAGGCTGCCGCCCTCGTCATAAACCTCCGCCACATCGAACCGGACCGGTACGTCCAGCTCGTTCGCCGCCAGATACAGTTCTGCGGCGCTGCGGAGCCGCTGCTGCTTGCGGCCGTCCACAAACTCACGAGGCAGGGCGATGGAGCCGCTCCCCCGAAGCTTGACCTCCACGATGCAGAGGAGTCCTCGCTTGTCCTTTGCCACTAAATCCAATTCTCCAAACCGGCAGCGCCACTGACTTTCCAGCAGCGTATAGCCCTTCTGCCGCAGATAGCAGGCCACCGCCGCCTCGCCCCGGTTTCCGGCGCTCTGGGTCTTACCCATGGCGTTTGGCCTCCCACTTTTTCAAAAAGCTGCGCCGGTGCTCCGGGCAGGGGCCGTACTGGTCCAGCAGTTCATAGTGCAGCTTCGTACCGTATCCCTTATGCTTAGCGAACTGGTACTGGGGATATTTTGCGTCCAGCTCTCCCGACACATACCGGTCCCGGCTGACCTTCGCCAGAATGGACGCCGCCGCGATGGAGGCGCTTTTGCCGTCCCCGCCTACGATGAGCTGATGGGGCATCTCGATGGCATACCGGCTGCCGTGGTCCCGGTTGCCGTCGATGAAAGCCGTATCCGGTCGGACGGACAGGCCCTCAATGGCCCGCTGCATGGCCAGCATCCGGGCGTTGAGAATGTCCATCTCGTCGATCTCCCACGCCTCCACACGGGTCACGCTCCAGGAAACCGCCTGAGTGGTGATGACTTCGTACAGGGCTTCCCGCTTTTTCTCCGTCAGCTTTTTGGAGTCATTCAGGCCGGGGATGTCCAATTCTCTCGGCAGGATCACCGCCGCCGCGTACACCGGCCCCATCAGGGGGCCGGCCCCGGCCTCGTCCACGCCGCAGACGGTCTCCGCACCGCTGTTCCACGCCTGACGCTCATAGTCCCAAAGTTCCATATCAATACTCCACGATCATTTTGCGGCAATTTTCGCAAATATACGCTGGGAGTGCGCCCGGTTTTCTGAGCCACCCCAGACTGCTGCACATATCCAACACAATGCCGCCTCTGTCCTCGATCCCACGCCGTGTGATCGTCAACGGCAGCGTCTCTCCCGGCGGCAGGAAATACAGGCCGCCGGTGGGAACGTAAGCCGTCTGACCGCGGCGCATTTCTTTTCCGCATAAGGGGCAGTCCATCGGCGTTTCTCCTTTCGTCAAGGCAGCTCCAGCGTAAAGCGTCCCAGCTTGGCGGAGCGGAACTCGTCCAGCAGGATCTTTGCCATGCGCTCCGTATCCACCTCGCCGCCGGAGATCAGAAAGCCCCGCTTCTTCCCTGCCGCTTCCAGCAGGCGGTAGCCGTAGGCTATGTCATTTTTCTCCGCTTCCCGTTCCGGCAGAGCGGACAGCTTATAGGCTGCTTTCAGGGCATCGGGATAGTGCTCGCCCAGATAGGCCATCAGGTGACAGCCCAGAGTCTCCACATCTAAAATATCGTCCTTCACGGCGCCGGTGTAGGCCAGATTCATACCCACGCTCTGATCGTCAAACTTCGGCCAGAGGATGCCCGGTGTATCCAGCAATTCTAAATTCCGGTCGATGGGCACCCACTGCTTGGAGCGGGTAACGCCGGGACGGTCCTCTGTCTTGGCGGTCTTTCGCCCCGCCACTTTATTGATGAAGGTGGACTTGCCCACATTGGGAATACCCAGGATCATGACCCGCACTACCCGGCCGGTCATCCCCTTTTCCGCGTAGGCGCGGAGCTTGTCCGCCAGCAGTTCCCGGACGGCCCCGGCGAATTTCGCCGTACCCACGCCGCTTTTGGCGTCGGATTCCAGCACGGCGTAGCCTTTGGCCCGGAAATGCTCCGCCCAGCGCTTCGTCCCCTCCGGGTCCGCCTGATCCACGCGGTTCAGCACCACCATGCGGGGCTTGCCCGCCGTCAGCTCGTCCACATCCGGGTTCCGGCTGGAAACCGGAATGCGGGCGTCTAAGATTTCGCATACCGCGTCCACATTCTTGATCTGCTCGGCGATCATCCGCCGGGTCTTTGTCATGTGGCCGGGATACCATTGAATGTTCATGACCAAATCACTCCGATCCGTTTAAAGTCCCGCTTCTCCGTCTCATAGTCCGGACCGGGGAAAATCAAAAAGGCCGCCTTGCCGATGACATACCGGGTATCCACCGTACCCAGCCGGTAATCCCGGCTGTCGCTGGAGCCGTTGCGGTTGTCGCCCATGACGAAGATGGACCCCTCCGGCACCGTCAGGGGAAATTCGGTGCCCTCGGCGGTGTAGGTCGGCTCCCGGATGTAATCCTCCTCCAGTGCCTCACCGTCCACATAGACGATGCCCTCGGCAAAGTCGATGTCCACCGTCTGACCCTCCACGGCGATCACCCGCTTGACGATGGGGTCATCGTCAAACACGCCGTTTTTCCGCAGGATCACGATATCGCCGTACTTGTAGTCATGGTACAGCATGGAGTTAACCACCAGCAGACGATCTCCGTGCTGTAACGTATTGAGCATGGAGTGGCCGTCCACTCCCATCATGCGGATCACAAAGGTAAAAATCGCCACCACCATCAAAACGGAGCCTACCAGCGACTGCACCCATTCATACAGGTCCCGGCCCTTCGCCGTCTGCTTTTCCTGTTCCTGCATCAAACTCTTCCTTTCAGACCATAAGGCCAATTACGCATTATTGGAATAGTATATCAAAAAAAGCCCGGCGTCACAAGGTCTGCGTCAGATTTTTATAACAAAAAAAGAGAGGCTTTCGCCTCTCTTTTTCTGCTCAACTGAAAGCTGATTACAGCTTCTCCTTGACCTTGGCGCCCTTGCCCACGCGGCCACGCAGATAGTACAGCTTGGCGCGACGGACCTTACCGTTGCGGACGACCTCAAAGTGGTCGATGGAAGGAGAATGGACGGGGAACACCTTCTCAACGCCGATGCCGTAAGAAACACGGCGGACGGTGACGGTTTCCTCAATGCCGCCATGCTTCTTGGCAATGACGGTGCCCTCAAACACCTGGATACGCTCGCGAGAGCCTTCCTTAACCTTCACGTGTACGCGAACAGTGTCGCCCACCTGAACGTTGGCGGTTTCCTTCTGCAGGGCTTCTTTGTTCAGTTCCTTGATGAGATCCATGGATTTTTTCCTCCTGTTAATAGGCGTTCATGCCGCTTTTTATGCGCATTGGCACACTTTTAGCCGGCGCACGACAGAGGACCGCCCTTTGTAAGCCATGATAGAATACCATAGAATCTGTCAAATTGCAAGGATTATTTTAGAGTTCTTCCGAAATTTCTTCCGATTTCGTCTCTCCGGCAAACCAATCCGGGTGGTTGTACAGCTCCGGGAAGGAGTGGAACACGCCACGGTGCTTAAAACCGGGGAAGGTGTCCAGCTGCAAGCCGTTGATCCCCTGAAAAATACTCTTTTCGATGTTGGGATTCGTCTTTTTCAGCTCCCGCAGCAGGAATTTGATCTCCTGCCGCTTGCTGCGGCCCACGCCGTCCCCCGCCGCCTCCCGCTCCTCCGTGAACCGGCAGGCGCACTGGAGGAATTGCAGGTGGTTGTAGTTCTTCCATGCGATGATGGCGTCCTCGTGGACGCAGTACAGGGGCCGGATCAGTTCCATGCCGGGGAAATTCTTGCTGCGGAGCTTGGGGGGCATGGCCTGAAGCTGTCCGCCGTAGAACAGGCCCATGACAGTGGTCTCGATGACGTCGGAAAAGTGGTGGCCCAGCGCGATCTTGTTGCATCCCAGCTCCTGAGCCTTGGCATACAGGAAGCCCCGGCGCATCCGGGCGCAGAGATAGCAGGGGTTCTTCTCCACGCTGACGGTGACATCGAAAATGTCGCTGTCGAAAATCGTGATGGGAATCCCCAGCAGGGCGGCGTTATCCTCGATGAGTTTTCGATTCTCCGGCTTGTAGCCGGGGTCCATCACCATAAAGACCAGCTCAAAGGGCTGAGAGGTATGGCGCTGCAATTCCTGCATCAGCTTGGCCAGGATCACGGAGTCCTTGCCGCCGGAGATGCACACGGCGATCCTGTCCCCCGGCTCGATCAGCTCGTACCGCTTCACAGCGGCGATAAAGGGGTTCCAGATGGATTTGCGATAGGTTTTGATGAGACTGCGCTCGGCAGTCTCCTGCGGTGTCAGTTCCCGGGACATACGTTTTGATCCTCTCTTACTGTTACAGCCAGATGGCTCCTAATTTCAAAATGGACGCCGTCATCCGCCGGAGCCACGGGCGGTTCTCCCAGTCCTCCAGTGTATAAAGCTGGCTGTCCTCCACGATGTGGTCCATATCCTCCAAAAGCTCCTCGATCACCGGCATGTGGTAGAGCATCACCGCGTCCTCATAGTGAAGCTGGAAGCTGCGGTAGTCCATATTGGTGCTGCCGATCAGGGCCGCTTCCCGGTCCGCCATGACGCTTTTGGCATGGACAAAACCGGGGGTATATTTGTAGATCTTGACGCCGTGGCGCAGCAGTTCTCCCCAGTAGGTCTCCGCCACCAGATACACCAGTTTTTTATCCGGGATAGCGGGGATCATCAGCCGCACATCCACCCCAGCGTCCGCCGCGATGCACAGCGCCTCCTGGATGGATTCCTCCACGGCGTAATACGGCGTGGTGATATACAGCATCCGTTTAGCAGAGGCGATGAGCTGAAGATAGACAGCCTCCACCGGATTGTCCGGGTTATTCAGCGGCCCATCCTCAAAGGGCTGGCAGAAGCCCTCCACCGCCGGACCTTCCCGGCGGGAGCGGTAGTAATCGTCCTCGTTGGGAAAATGACGGCCCAGCATCTTCCACATCTGCATGAACTGCACAGCAAAGCCCCAGGCCCCGTCCCCCGTCAGGCGAACGGTGCTGTCCTTCCAGTAGCCGAAGCGCTCGATCCGGTTGGCGTACTCGTCTCCGATGTTGATACCGCCGGCGTAGGCCACATAACCATCGATAACAGTGATCTTCCGGTGGTCACGGTAATTGAAGTACAGGCGGTTGATATACCGGTGGACGGGGTTGAAGATCTCCACCTCGATCCCCGCGTCTTTGATGGCTTGCAGCGTCCCGTCAGATAGACGGGTCAAGGTGCCGAAATCGTCGATAATCAGGTGGATCTCCACCCCGGCGGCGGCACGTTCCTTCAATACGGCGAAGATCTCGTCCCAGACAGTCCCCTCCGCCAAAATATAGTACTCCATGAAGATATAGGTCTCCGCCTGCCGCAGATGCTCCACAAGATCCCGGAAGAAGGACTCTCCCTCTCCGAAATAGGCGGCGTCCGTATTGCGGTACAGCCAGAATTGCCGCTTCTGGAGATAGGCGGCCAAGCGGCCCCACGCAGGGCTGCGGCGGGTCAGGGCGGTCTGATTCAGGTCGCTGAGCATTTTTGCGCTCTCCCGCTGGGGGATCGGCGGCACCGGCTTCAAACTCAGCTGCTTGGCCTGATGCGTGCCGCCCCATAGACAGAACAGGAGCATACCTGCCACCGGCAAAATCAGCAGCAAACACATCCAGCTCAGCTTATAAGACGGGCTGCCGCTGCGTTGGTAAACCCGAATGGCCACCACCGCACCGATCAGCTGGAGAAATCCGTACACAAAGCTGGCCTTTTCTTTCAGGAAACGGGTCAGCAGAAGGGTCACCGCGATCTGCGCCAGCACCGTCAGGGCGCAGAGCAGCAAACTGGCCGCTGCGGAGATCCGCCGCTCCGTGCGTTCCTGATTCCTATGGGACATTCTGCCCATACCGTCACCTCCCGGATTCAAATAGTTTTCTATTATAATTATAGCAACACAACCGGCAATCTTCAACTATATTTGAAAAAAGCGCATGGCTGGAATGGCCATGCGCTTTTCATTCAGCGGTAATTCTTACGCAGCAGATCCTGCTTGATGTCCCAGAGCTTCTGGCTCAGGTCCACATAGTAGTTGTGGGGATTCTCAAAACGCTTTACCTCGTCCCACAGGGTATCGATCTGCTCCCGGCAGTACTTCTGAATCTCCGACAGCGTAGGCTGCTGATACACCAGCTGGCCGTGCTCGAAGATTTTCTCCTGTAAGGGCTTGATGGTATAGTCCGTATAGGTCCGCCGCTTCCAGGTGGCGTCCGGGTCGAACAGCTCCAAAGGCTGGCCCTCCTCGATCACTTCGTCCCACACGGTGATGTAGTCCGCCTCCGCCTTGCCGGTGGCCTTGTCAAAGATCCGGTAGACCTTCTTGAAATGGGGGTTGGTGATCTTGCCCACATTTTCGCTGATCTTGATCTTCGGCACGATGGTGCCGTCCTCTTTCTCAATGGCCGCCAGCTTATAGACACCGCCGAACACCGGGTCGCTCTTGGAGGTAATCATCCGCTCACCCACGCCAAAGAGGTCCACCTTAGCCCCCTGACGGAGGATATCCTGAATGATGTACTCATCCAGGGAGTTGGACGCGGAGATCTTGCAGCTCTCCCAGCCCGCCTCATCCAGCATCTGCCGGGCCTCCCGGGTGAGATAGGCGATGTCGCCGGAATCCAGACGGATGGCGCACTTGGTAATCCCCTTGGGCCGCAGCACCTCGTTGAAGGCCTTGATAGCGTTGGGAACACCGGATTTCAGGGTATTGTAGGTGTCTACCAGCAGCGTGGCATTGGTGGGGAACACCTCGCAGTAGGTCTTGAATGCCTCATACTCCGAGTCGAACATCTGCACCCAGGCATGGGCCATGGTGCCGCCGGCGGGAACGCCGAAAAGCTGGTCGGAAATGGTGCAGGCCGTACCGGCGCAGCCGCCGATATAGGCAGCCCGGGCGCCGGAGATGGCGGCGTCCGTGCCCTGTGCCCGGCGGGAGCCGAATTCCAGCACCACACGCCCCTCCGCCGCCCGGACAATGCGGTTGGTCTTGGTGGCCACAAGGCTCTGGTGGTTGAAGATCAGCAGCAGAAAGGTCTCCACCAGCTGTGCCTGAATAGCCGGAGCCCGGACAGTGATGATCGGCTCCCGGGGGAAGATGGGAGTACCCTCCGGGATGGCCCAGACGTCACCCGTGAATTTGAAATCGCGGAGATAGTCCAGGAACCGCTCGGAAAACAGATCCTTGCTCCGGAGATATTCAATGTCCTCCTCAGAAAAATGCAGATCCTGAATATAGGCGATGATCCGCTCCAGACCGGCGCAGATGGCATAGCCGCCGTGGTCCGGAACATCACGGAAAAAGATGTCGAAATAGGTGATCCGATCCTTCAGCCCCGCTTCCAGATAACCATTTCCCATGGTCAATTCGTAAAAGTCGCAGAGCATCGTCATATTGAGTTTATCTGTGATATCCATCGTGTGTCTCCTTCTCGTTACACCACAAGTTACCACACATTATAGCTATCTCCCCGGATAAAAGCAATTCTTTTATCAATTTTTTCACAAATAAACATTGACAAGGCACCTCTGCTCCCCTATCATAACTAAGACGGCGGCCGACTTTCGCGTATCCCTCACCTGCCGGCCCCCTTTGGAAAGGAAACAAGCCATGGAAGTGATCTTAGGCATTGATATTGGCGGCTCTACTACAAAGATCGTAGGGCTGCGGACCGACGGCAGCGTGGTCTCCATGCTCCGGGTCCGGGCAGAGGATCAGGTCACCAGCCTGTACGGTGCACTGGGCAACTACCTGACCAGCAACGGTCTCTCCCTCGGAGATGTGCGCCGGGTCGTTCTGACCGGCGTTGGCGCCAGCTATGTGGACGGGGATGTGTTCGGCCTGCCCACCTGCCGGGTGGATGAATTTCAGGCCAGCGGCACCGGCGCACTGGCTTTGTCCGGTCAGACCTCCGGCGTAGTTGTGACGATGGGTACCGGCACTGCCTTTTTGTGGGCGGAAGCCGGAAAAGAAGTGCGGCACCTTTGTGGCAGCGGTATCGGCGGCGGCACGCTGGGCGGTCTCTGCCGTAAGTTGGTAGGCATGGAGCGCTTTTACCAGATTAAAAAGCTGGCCGCTCAGGGCGATCTGAACCATGTAGACCTCACCATCAGCGACATTGCCCGGAATCCCGCCTCCACGCTGGACCCCAACATGACCGCCGCCAACTTCGGCGATCTCTCAGAGGATGCCACTCCCGCTGATCTGGCCGCCGGCGCAGTGAATCTGGTCCTCCAGGCCATCGGCACCATGACGGTGCTGGCCTGTCAGAGCTGCCATACGGACACCGTGATCGTCACCGGCTCCATGACCACGCTGGATCAGGCGGAGCCAAACTTTGCGGCTTTCGAAAAGCTCTACGGCATCCATTACGTGATCCCGGAAAGCGCCACCTTCGCTACCGCTATCGGTGCCGGACTTTGCAGCCTGCGGCAGAAATCTGTAAAGTAATGCAGCTTTAAAGTCATTGCATTGACTAATTTTATGCATCCGCATAGGAAATCAAGCAAAACAGCTCCCCGGTATTCACCGGGGAGCTGTTTCATATTGGATCGGATTTACTCCTGATCGTCGTCAGAGTCCTCTTCCAGAGAGCTCATGTCGAACTCCAGCTTCTCGCCACAGTTGGGGCAGATGACCTCGCCATCCTCCAGCACGGACTCATCGAAGTAGATGGTCTCCTCGCAGGTGGGGCAGGTGGTGGCGTAGCAGTCCTCGTCCTCCTCAGCGTCATCCTCATAGTACTCGTCGTCGAAAGACTCCTCGTCATCCTCGTCATACACGATGTCCTCGATATCCTCCAGATCATCGCTGACAACGTCCAGACCGTCCTCCAGCTCGCCCTGAGCATTCCACAGGTCCTCCAGCTCCAGGCCGATGTCCTCCAGAATGTCCACCATAGCGGACAGGATCTTGCCCTCGTTGGTCTCCGTGTCGATCTTCATGCCTTCCATCAGGCCCTTCAGATACGCAACCTTCTCAGTGATCTCCATAGTGATCGCTCCTTTCAAAATATCAATCTTGGAAATAAAGGGAGGATTATCGTTATAATCCCCCCTTCAAAACTTATTCCTTCACGCGGCCCAGGTACTCGCCGGTGCGGGTATCCACCTGGATCTTCTCGCCCTCGTTGATGAACAGAGGCACCTTGATGATGGCGCCGGTCTCCAGAGTGGCGGGCTTGGTGACGTTGGTGGCGGTATCGCCTCTCACGCCGGGCTCGGTAGCAGTGACTTCCAGCTCCATGAAGTTGGGAGCCTCCACGCTGAACACGCTGCCCTTGTAGCTGACCAGAGTGCACATGGTGTTCTCCTTGACGAACTGGAAACCGTCGCCCAGAACGTCCTTGTTCAGCGGGGTCATGTCATAGGTCTCGGGGTCCATGAAGTAGTACAGATCGCCGTCATTGTAGCTGTACTCGGCGTTTCTGCGCTCCACAGTGCCGTTCTCAAACTTGGCGCTGGGGTTGAAGGACTCCTCACGGATTGCGCCGGTCATCACGTTCTTGTACTTGGTACGCACGAAAGCGGCGCCCTTGCCGGGCTTGACGTGCTGGAAGTCCACGACCAGCATGGGCTTACCGTCCATCTCAAATACAACACCCTTACGGAAATCGCCTGCGGAAATAGGCATAGTTAAATCCTCCTCACAAATCTTTACGAGAAAACGACCGTGAAGTGGACATTTTCTCAATTCTTTTCTGTCTTATATAATTTGACCGATGATATTTTACCCTATCTTGTCCGTTATTGCAAGTGGTTTTCCGGTTATTTTGTGTTTTCCCCCGGATTTTTTTGGCATTTATAGGGGCAGGCTCTTTTAAACGGGCGCTGCAGCAAGTGCAGAACATGGTTCCACAGTCCCACAGGTCCCCCCAGCGGCTCCACCATCCACGCCCGGACGCCCGCCCGGTGGGCCGCCAGCATATCGGTCAACAGCTTATCTCCCAGCATGGCGGTGTGGGCCGGATCCGCCCCCGTCCGCTCCATAGCGGCCCGCAGGCCCTTTGGACTGGGCTTTCCGGCATGGCCCTGATAGCCGATGCCCAGATCTCCGCAGAACTCAGTCACGCGAACGCCGGAGCGGTTGTTCGACACGATCATCACGGTGATCCCGGCGCCCTTCAAGCCGTCGATCCACTGGCGCAGGGCGTCATCCGGGCGGCGGACCGCCTTGGGCGCCAGTGTATAGTCCAGATCCGTCAGCAGCAGCGTCACGCCCTGACTTTGCAGAAAGGCGGGGGTGATGTCCCGGTAGCTGTCAAAAAGAATGTCCGGCGTCAGCATAAGCCGCCCTCCTCTCACATAAGAATAACTGCAGTATACCAGAATCCTGACCGCTTCACAAGGGGGAACCGCCATGCAGCTCTATTTGACCGTCCGACCGGAGGACACGCGAACCGCCTCCGCCTATCCGGCGGGACTGGCCCACGCCGCCTACCGCATCGGGGAGGGGTCCTCCCTGTTGAGCCGGAATTTACTGACACCGGCCCGGTCCGGGCCGATGGCCCCGTTGCCGGGGCTGCTGGTTCTCAGTGACCGTTCCGCGCCGTCCATTGACCGTCCGGCGGCACTGGCCGAGGCCGTGCTCCGGGAATGCGCCCGCCGCAGCTATGGCGGAATCGTTCTGGATTTTGACGAGCCGTCCCGGGAGGATCGCCGCCGCTTTGCCGTCTTATTGGGGCAGCAGTGCGTCAGAAACCGGAAGTTCTTCTGTCTCCCCCCATCCTACGCCGGGGCTGTGGAGCACCCCACCGTCATCGTGAACACAGCCATCTCCGGCGGCAGCTTTGAAACCCACATCCGGGAAGAACTCGCCTGTTACGGCGGCGGACGGAACGTGGTTTTTGACTTACAGCGGCTGCGGATGGACTTCCGTCTCCCCGCCCGGAGCGGTCAGGGAGAGCCGCTGACGCAGGCGGCGCTGGACGCGCTCTTGAAGGAGCGTCAGCCCGCCGTATTTTTCTCCAAGGACCTGTTTGCCCGCTACTTTACCTACACCAAGGACGGCGAGGCCCACTTCATCCTCTTTGACGACGCCGACACGCTGCGGCAAAAGCTGCGTCTTGGGCGGCAGTTGGGCGTGGCCGCCGCGTTTTTCCAGTGGCCGGAGGTCTGCGACATCGCCGACTCGCTGTTCCGCCGCAAGTAAAAAAGAAGTACCGCACCTCTCGGTGCGGTACTTTTGCTTCTTAGTAGAAACGCTTCTTGTTCTTACGAGCAGCCTCAGACTTCTTGCGACGCTTCACGCTGGGGCTTTCATAATGCTCTCTCTTGCGAACCTCGGCGATAACGCCTGCCTTAGCGCAGCTACGCTTGAAACGCTTCAGTGCGCTATCGATGGATTCGCCTTCCTTGACATGAATCTCAGACATTTATATTTCCCTCCCTCCGAGACATCCGGCTTGATCCTGGATGCTTAGGGGCTACGTATAGCCTTAACGTACATCATTATAGGAAATAATCAGAAGAAAGTCAAGGATTTTTTCTCAAATCCGAAAAATTTGATGGTTTCCCGCATTTGAGCCGATCGTTTTCCCTTACTGGGGCTTTACAATCAGGTTGATCAGACGGTTCTTGACCAGAATGGTCTTGACGATCTGCATACCCTCGGTGGCCTTCTGCACCTTGTCCACAGCCAGCGCGGCGGCCTTCACGGCCTCCTCATCGCTGTCCACAGCCACGGTGACGGTGCCCTTCATCTTGCCGTTGACCTGAATGGCCATCTCCACAGAGGAAGCCACGGTCTTGCTGGCGTCGTATACCGGCCACTCCGCCTGACAGCACATTCTGCCGGTCTCAGCGGCAAAGCCAAGCTGCTCCCACAGCTCCTCGGTGATGTGGGGGGCAAAGGGATTCAGCAGCCGCAGCAGAATGCCCATGTCGCCCTTGGTGACGCCGTTGGCGGTCATTTCGTTGACGGCAGTCATCATGGCGGCGATGACGGTGTTCATCTTCAGGGTGTCGATATCGTCCGTGACCTTTTTGATGGTCTTGTGGAGGATGGCCTCGTTGGCGGGGGTCAGCTCACGGCTGTCCGCCGCGGACTCCGCCAGATTCCACACCTTGTCCAAAAAGCGCTTGGAGCCCTTCACGGCATCGGTTGACCATGTGGCGGCCTGCTCAAAATCGCCCACGAACATGATATATAGACGCATGGTGTCCGCGCCGTACTGGGCCACAATGTCGTTGGGATTCACCACATTGCCCCGGGACTTGGACATCTTCTCGCCGCCCTCGCCCAGGATCATGCCGTGGCTGGTGCGCTTGGCGTAAGGCTCCTTGGTGGGCACGGCGCCGATGTCATAGAGGAACTTATGCCAGAACCGGGAGTACAGCAGATGCAGCGTAGTGTGCTCCATGCCGCCGTTGTACCAGTCCACGGGAGACCAGTATTCCAGCGCCTCCTTGGAGGCCAAGGCCTTATCATTGTGGGGGTCCATATACCGCAGGAAGTACCAGCAGGAGCCGGCCCACTGGGGCATGGTATCCGTTTCACGCTGGGCAGGGCCGCCGCACTTGGGGCATGTGGTGTTCACCCAGTCGGTCATCTTGGAGAGAGGAGATTCGCCGTCGTCTGTCAGCTCGTAGCTCTCTACGTCCGGCAGCAGCAGGGGAAGCTGCTCCTCCGGCAGGGGCACCCAGCCGCACTTCTCGCACTTCACCAGGGGAATCGGCTCGCCCCAGTAGCGCTGACGGCTGAACACCCAGTCACGAAGCTTGAAGTTGGTCTTGGGACGGCCGATGCCGTGCTCCGTGACCCACTTCTTCATGGTGGGGATAGCCTCCTTGACGGTAAGGCCGTTGAGGAAGTCGGAGTTGACCATGATGCCGGTATCGTCCTTCAGAGCGAAGGCGCACTTGGTCACATCGCCGCCCTTGACCACCTCCACGATGGGCAGACCGAAGGCGGTGGCGAAGTCCCAGTCGCGCTGGTCGTGGCCTGGCACGCCCATGACGATGCCGGTGCCGTAGCCCATCAGCACGTAATCGGAGACGAACATGGGCAGCGCCTGGTGGGTGACGGGGTTCATGACCTCGATACCATCCAGCCGGACGCCGGTCTTGTCCTTGTTCAGCTCGCCGCGCTCAAAGTCGGACTTGTGAGCGGCTTCCTCCTGATAGGTGGCCACCTCGTCCCAGTTCTTGATGAGGGGCTGCCACTCCTTCAGCAGAGGATGCTCGGGAGAAATGACCATATAGGTGGTGCCGAACAGAGTGTCGGCACGGGTGGTGTACACGGTGACGTCGGTGCCCACGTTGGTCTTGAAAGTGACCTCGGCACCGGTGGAGCGGCCGATCCAGTTGCGCTGCTGGATCTTCACGCGCTCGATATAGTCCACGTCGTCCAGATCGTCGATGAGCCGCTGGGCATAGGCAGTGATCTTCAGCATCCACTGGCTCTTTTCCTTGCGGATGACCTCGCTGCCGCAGCGCTCGCACACGCCGTTGACCACTTCCTCGTTGGCCAGCACGCACTTGCAGCTGGTGCACCAGTTGACGGGCATGGTGGTCTTATAGGCCAGACCGTGCTTGAACATCTGCAGGAAGATCCACTGGGTCCACTTGTAGTAGTTGGGGTCGGTGGTGTCCACGCAGCGATCCCAGTCAAAGCCATAACCCAGCATCTTCAGCTGGCTGGTGAAGTTGGCGATGTTATTCTTGGTGATGACAGCGGGGTGGATATGGTTCTTGATGGCATAGTTCTCCGTGGGCAGACCGAACGCGTCAAAGCCGATGGGGAACAGGACGTTATAGCCCTCCATTCTCTTTTTACGGGTGACAATATCCATAGCCGTAAAGGGACGGGGATGACCCACGTGCAGACCCTGACCGGAGGGATAGGGGAACTCGATCAGACCGTAGAACTTGGGGCGCTTGTCGCCGGTGACGGCGGCATAGGGCTTGGTCTTTTCCCAATTGGCTTGCCATTTCTTTTCAATGGCCGCAAAATCGTAATTCATGGTTGCTTCTCCTTATATCCGAATTTGTTATGGCAAAATATAAAGTCCCTGACTTCCGAAGAAGTCAGGGACGTGAAAACGTGTTACCACCCTGATTCCGCCGCCGGTCGCCCGGCTGGCGCTCAGTTCCCCTCTTTTTATAATGTAAAAGGGGCGTCGCCTGTAACGGGGCGCGGCCGTTCCGCCCTGTTCAGGCGGAAAGCTCCGGGGCCAGTATCACGGAGCGCTTCCACCGGCTCGCACCAGACCGCCGGCTCTCTTGCGTAAAGCATGCTTCCGCGTTTTTCCCATCATCGCTTCTGTTTCATTTTGCAAAACATTGCTCACATTGTACCCACTTTGCCGCCGTTTGTCAAGGGATTTTCACCTTATATGAGCCATTTTCATACAATATACCATATCCCATTCCGCGGCGGCTCCGGGCCGCCGCCCACAGGAGGTTTTTTATGGCAACGCAGGATTTTTCTTTACAGCAGCTTCAGCCGTTTCTGGAGGGCAATCCGGAGCGGGGCGTGCTGCGGGTGCAGGTATCCACGGCGCTGGGCGCCTTCCCGGTGAACCGGGCGCTGGTGGAGGTGGCGGTGATGCTGGGCGGCGGACGGGTGCCCCTGTACCGCAGGCGCACCGACAGCAGCGGTATCGCCGACGGCTTCATCCTTCCAGCAAAGCCCTTTTACGAGTCCCAGAGCCCCAGCACCGCTGCCGAGAGCATGGCCAATTACGTGGTGTCGGTGAGCCATCCCAGCTACGAGACGGTCACCGACCTGCCGGTGGGGGTGTTTATCGGCACAAAAACCATTCTGCCGGTGGTGCTGACCCCGGCCACAAAGTAAGGAGGGGAGAGCCATGCCCACCTATCCGGTCGTTCCCAACTTCATCACCGTTCATCTGGGCCTGCCCGACAGCAGCGCCCCCAATGTGACCGTTCCCTTTACCAGCTACATCAAGAACGTGGCCTCCCACGAGCTGTACCCCACCTGGCCGGAGGCGGCGCTGCGGGCCAATATCATGGCCCAGATCTCCTTTGCCCTGAACCGGGTGTACACAGAGTTTTACCGCAGCCGGGGCTATGACTTCGATATCACCAGCACCACCCAGCGGGATCAGGCCTACGTGCCCGGCGGCAATGTGTTTGAGAATATCAGCCAGATCGTGGACGATATCTTCAACAACTACATCGTGCGGCAGGGGAATATTGAGCCGCTGTTCGCCGCCTTCTGCGATGGGGTGCGTACCCGGTGCAACGGCTTGAGCCAGTGGGGCAGCGTGGATCTGGCAGAAGCGGGGTACATCCCCTATGAGATCTTGCAGTACTACTATGGCGACGATATCAACATCGTCTTTGACGCCCCGGTGGCCGACAATATCCCCTCCTACCCCGGCCGACCGCTGGAACGGGGCTCCTACGGCCAGAGCGTCCGCACCATTCAGCAGCAGTTGAACCGCATCCATGAGAACTACCCCGGCATCCCTGTCATCTCCCCGGTGTCCAACGCCTATGACCGCAATACCGAGGACGCGGTGCGGGAGTTTCAGCGGGTGTTCAATCTGGATACCGACGGCATCGTGGGTAAGGCCACATGGTACAAGATCAAGGAGGTCTGGACAGGGGTGAAGCAGCTCAGCGAGCTGGCCAGCGAGGGCCTGACCCTGATGGAGGTACAGCCCACCTTTCCGGAGGTGCTGCGGTATGGCGACGAGGGGGTGGCTGTCAGCACCTTGCAGTACTATCTGGCGTTTCTGGGCTACTTCCTGCCGGAGCAGCCGCCGGTGGCTCTGACCGGCGTATTCGACGACGATACCCGTGACGCGGTGTATACTTTCCAGAGCAATTACGGTCTTCCCGTGGATGGTATCGTGGGGCGGGATACCTGGAACCGGCTGCTGAATGTCTACGACCAGCTGCTGCGTGATCTGCCCCAGGACTATCAGAACTACATCGAGCAGGTGTACCCCGGTCGCTTTCTGGTGCTGGGGGACGAGGGGCGGGCCGTCCGGCAGTTACAGGAAAACATCCGCAAAATCGCCGCGCAGGATCCGGCCATCCCCACGGTGGAGGTGGACGGCGTGTTCGGCCCGGCCACCCAGCGAGCGGTGC
>ENA-USUG01002657-USUG01002657.1-human-gut-metagenome-genome-assembly--contig:-NODE-2657-length-26440-cov-5.445928_pt1 | contig 26440 bp, 20 predicted proteins | sample MGYA00250059_ERZ773394 | MGnify/ENA primary metagenome ERZ773394 (study PRJEB29103, sample SAMN06111957) | human gut metagenome | biome: human gut; feature: ankylosing spondylitis patient; material... | reverse complement strand
GATGGGATTTTTGCTTTCTAGCCTATGTGTTCTTACGGTCAGCGCAGCATGTGCGCAGACCTACTGAATAGTTACACTTTATCAATATAACAAGTTAAAACATTGGGTTATTTCTTTTCATAATATCTCATTTACCTTAAGATTTCAATAAGGCATCGGAAATTCTGATAAAGTTATTTGGAATTTTATCTATAACCTATGGTTATACCTGGGCTATTTTCTATAAAAGTGTTTTAAACAAGTCTTTAATTTTTCCAGATCTCCGTCTGCAAAACAGTATCCATCCATACCGGTGGCCTTCGCTCCATCGATGTTATCCTGCAGATCATCAATGAAAAAGCACTCCTCCGGCTTTAAGGAAAATCGTTCATAAAAATGCTCATACATCTCCCTCTGCGGCTTCATGCATTTTACCTCAGCAGAATAAAGGATACCATCAAAGCACTCCCATGCCGGGATAATGTTCTTGTACCAGGTAACCATGCGCAGGGACGCATTGGAACACAGATAGATCCCAAAGCCTTTTGCTTTCAACTCACGGACCAGTCCTTCCATGCCGGGCACTTTCCACATACAGTATTCATTCCAGTGCTCCAGGCACAATCTGGCCATCTCTTTTGCGTGATCATCCGGCAGTCGCTTCTGCATCCGTTTTAACGCCGCAGCTTCTGTGATCAGGCCCATATCCAGCATCAACCATTCCGGTGATACAAATACTGAAGTGCAGACTTTTTCCATTTCCGCCTCATCCGTCATAAAATGACGGCAGACCTTCATCGAATCATAGCGGACCAATACATTTCCCATATCAAATACGATGTTTTTGACCATAAATCTCCTCCTTTATCGCATAATTAAGAATCCCGTCCTGCTGATAAAACGGGACGGGATCTCAGTTTGTTATTTATGCTTCTGGTTTTTCGACCTGAACGATAGCAGTTTTCTGCATCGGGATACGGCAGTTCTTATTATTGCCGAACTCAACGATCACGGTATCATCTGTCATATCAATGACAACTCCGTAAAAGCCGCTGGAAGTCAGAACTGTGTCGCCTACTGCAACACTTGCTAACAGCTCAGCCATCTTCTTCTTCTCTTTGTTCTGTGGACGGATTGCTACGAAATACATCAGACCGATCAGGAATGCTGCGTAGACTACCCAGAATCCAATTCCGTTCATGTTTTTTCCTCCTTGACTGGTCTCCTGACGCCTCGCTCCAGGAAATCCAATTATCTTTTTCTTTTAATTTTCTCCACGCGCCATGCCTTCCAGCTTTTCTGCCTTATAGTCCTCATAACGGTGTGCTTCGATCGCGTCGCGGATCTCTTCCATCATTGTATTATAAAAATACAAATTATGCAAGACACATAATCTCATGCCCAGCATTTCTTTCGCCTTCAGAAGGTGACGGATATACGCTCTGCTGTAGGAACGGCAGGCCGGACACTGACAGCCTTCCTCAATCGGACGATGATCCAGCTCATATTTCTGGTTGAACAGGTTCATCTTTCCATGATTGGTATATACATGACCATGGCGACCATTTCTGGTCGGATATACACAGTCGAAGAAGTCCACACCTCTTGCCACACCCTCTAAAATGTTGGCCGGAGTACCGACGCCCATCAGATAAGTTGGCTTCTCTTTTGGCAGATATGGAACCGTCTCATCCAAGATCCGATACATCTCTTCATGGGTCTCGCCTACTGCAAGACCACCGACTGCATAGCCATCTAAGTCCATAGCGGAAATGGTCTTGGCATGGGCGATACGGATATCTTCAAACACTGCACCCTGATTGATGCCGAACAGAAGCTGTTCTTTATTGACTGTATCCGGCAATGCATTCAGTCTTGCCATCTCATTCCTGCACCGCTCCAGCCATCTGGTGGTGCGGGCTACGGAATTCTCCACGTATTTGCGGTCTGCCACGCTGGATGGACACTCATCGAATGCCATGGCGATGGTAGAACCTAAGTTGGACTGGATCTGCATGCTCTCTTCCGGTCCCATGAAGATCTTGCGTCCATCGATGTGAGAGTTAAAGTACACACCCTCTTCTTTGATTTTTCTCATTTTGGCCAGGGAAAATACCTGGAAACCGCCGGAATCGGTTAAGATCGGCCGATCCCAGTTCATGAACTTATGAAGTCCGCCGAACTCCTTGATCAGCTTGTCTCCGGTACGCACATGCAGATGGTAGGTGTTGGACAGCTCCACCTGAGTGCGGATCTCCCGGAGATCATCCGTGGAAACCGCCCCCTTGATGGCAGCAACCGTACCCACATTCATAAATACCGGGGTCTGGATCTTGCCGTGAACGGTGGTCATCTCCGCGCGTTTCGCCCGGCCATCCGTTGCTATAATCTTATATTCCATGATTATTTCTCTTTCTTATGGGTAGTCATGACATACCATAATGCGCCTGTGATGCATACGGAGGAATAAGTACCGCATACAATGCCGACGATCAGAGGCAGTGCAAACTCACGAACAGAGCTTACGCCCATGATAAACAGTACGATAACCATGACAACAGTCGTTAAGGAAGTGTTGATGCTTCTGGTAAAGGTCTGAGTGATGCTTAAGTTCACCAGATCTGCCAGACTCTGCTTGTTGGTCTTAACCTTTAAGTTCTCACGGACACGGTCGAAGATAACGATGGTCGCGTTGATGGAATAACCAACGATCGTCAGCATACATGCGATAAAGGTAGATCCCACAGACCATCTTGCAGCTGCATAGAAGGTCAGGACAACCAGTACATCATGAAGCAGTGCTAAAACTGCACTGGTTGCAAAACGGATATCCTTGAACCGGAACCAGATATAGATCAGCATGCAGATCGTCGCGATGATCACTGCCTCGATGGCATCACGCTTCATCTCGTTGCTGACTGCACCGGAAATACTCTCTGCAGTGATCTTATCTTCCTCAACACCAAAGTTTTCTACTAAAGCATCATTTAAAGCCTGTCTCTGATCAACAGACAGAGTCTTGGTTTTAATGATGACTTCGTTGGTTCCGGTAACTTTCTGGGTCTGAACCTCTGCGTCACCAGTTACCTTGGTCACAACCGGAACGACCTTGCTGGAAATGTCTTCCAGGCTCATATCTTCATTAAATGTCACATTGGTGGAAGTACCGCCCTTAAACTCCATACTGTAGTTTAAGACACCATCTCCACCTGCACCGTGAACTCCCATCATCACCCATCCTGCAACGATCACAACACAGGAGATGATAAAGCACAGGTTCTTCTTTCCAAGGAAATTGATCGCTTTTTTCTCTTTGCTGACACCGTAGAATTTCGGATCATCCAGTCCCAGGTTATACAGAGCATTTAAGATTGCCTTGGTCACAAACAGAGCTGTGAACATGGACAGAACGATACCAAGTGCCAGGGTAGATGCAAATCCCTTAACGGTACCGGAACCTCTCCAGAACAGGACTACGGCTGCGATCAGAGTGGTCACATTACCATCAATGATGGCAGATAAAGCCTTGGAGAAACCAGTCTTGATCGCTGATTTTACGGTCTTTCCAACACCGATCTCTTCTTTAATACGTGTAAAAATGATAACGTTAGCATCCACGGCCATACCGATGGACAGGATAATACCTGCGATACCAGGTAAAGTCAGAGTAACCTCAAATGCAGACAACAGAACCAGTTCCAGAGCTACATACAGGCACAGCGCCAGTACAGAAGCCAGACCAGGCACTAAGTAAACTGCGATCATAAAGACTGCCACAATGCCAAATCCAATAGCGCCTGCCTTTAAGCTGGTGGCAATGGCCTCCTGCCCCAGCTTTGCACCTACTACATTGGAACGAAGCTCCTCCAGCTCCAGGGACAGGGAACCGATACGGATGGTCGCTGCCAGGTTCTCAGCCTCATCGTAATCCTGCATACCATCGATGTAGCACTCTCCACCGGTGATTGCGGAATTTACTGTTGGATAAGAAACCAGGGAACCATCATAGATAATACCGATTCTCTTTCCGATGTTCTTTGCAGTTGCATCTGCGAAGGTTTTTGCTCCTTCCTCCGTGAAGGTTAAGCTTACTACATAGGATTTCTGACCATTTTTCTCCTGGATAGCAGCCTTTGCGCTGGCAACCTGATCTCCAGTCAGAATGGTATTCCCTGACTCATCCACAAATATCAGGGAACCTGGCTTACCAAGCTCTTCCAAAATGGCGTTGGCATCAGAAACACCTGGAATATCAATGTTGATACGGTTAGAGCCCTCCTGATAAACCTCAGCCTCTGTGCTGTAGTTCTGGACTCTCTGCTGCAGCTTGTAAATGGTATCAGACATTTCTTCCGAAGATGGATTCTCCTCTACTGCCTGATAAGTGATGCTGACACCACCTGCCAGATCCAGACCCAGCTTGATGTCATCCATGGTATCATAGCCGAAATATCCGAACACACCGATACAGATCAGGGTGATCAGAAGGCCAATGATGCCCTTCCTTTTGTTACTCTTCATGATTTTTCTCCTTTACTCGGCTAATGCCGCTTTAATCATAATCGAACACTCGATTCTCTTCTTCTGCATCTGGCAGCCGATATCATAAGCGTCCGTAATGGAACCATGGAAATTGTAGGAGTTTGCCGCACATCCGCCGCTGCAATAGAATCTTGCAAAGCAGTTTCTGCACTTTTCTTTGGCGTACACGTTGCAGAGCTTGAACTCATCGCGTACCTCGGTATTGGTAATGCCTTCATCTACGTTGCCTAACAGGAATTTCTCCTGACCAACAAACTGATGGCATGGATATAGATCGCCCCATGGGGTAACTGCCAGATACTCCGTTCCTGAGCCACAACCAGACAGTCTCTTCGCCACACATGGGCCCTGCTGAAGATCCAGCATAAAGTGGAAGAAATTAAAACCCCTTCCTTCTTTCTTTCTCTTGATATATTCAACCGCCAGCTTATCGTACTCTTCCAAGATCTGTGGAACATCTTCTTCCCGGATGGAATATGGCTCTTCTGGAGCAGCCACAACCGGCTCGATGGACATCTGTTTGAATCCCAGATCTGCAAAATGGATCACATCGTTGGAGAAATCCAGATTATTTCTGGTAAAGGTTCCGCGGACATAGTAATTCATCTGGTTTCTGCTCTCTGCGAACTTCTGGAATTTTGGAACAATGATATCATAGCTTCCGGCTCCCTTGCGGAATGGACGCATCTTATCATTGACTTCTTTTCTGCCGTCTAAGCTCAATACCACGTTGCTCATCTCACGGTTGCAGAACTCCATGATCTCGTCATTTAACAGAACACCGTTGGTAGTCAGGGTGAAACGGAATTTCTTATTATGAGCTTCCTCCTGAGAACGGCCGTACTCCACTAGCTGCTTTACCACATCCCAGTTCATAAGTGGCTCGCCGCCAAAGAAGTCTACCTCCAGGTTCACACGGTTTCCGGAATTGGCGATCAGGAAATCCAGGGCCTTTTTACCAACCTCAAAGCTCATGAGCGCTCTTCTGCCATGGTATTCTCCCTCTTCTGCGAAGCAGTAACGGCATGCCAGATTGCAGTCATGGGCAATGTGCAGGCACAGCGCCTTCACAACCGTCTTTCTCTTCTTGAAATCCATAACAAAATCACGGTATACATCTCTGGTGAACAGCTCTTCCGCATCGATCAGTTCCTGGATATCGGACATAGCATCGTCAATGTCCTGGGTACTGTATTTTTTTGCCAGTTCTGTGCGAACCTCTTCTGACATCTCCTGTGGGATCTGCTGAGGCTTCTCCAGTTCTCCCAGTTTTTCTTCCAGCATCGCAATGGCATCATATACCACGTCATCGACCACATGAATTGCTCCGCTGTTTACATCCATTACGATGTCATAACCATTATTTTTGTACTGATGAATCAAAACTTTTCTCCTTATCTAAACTCTGATGCCTGTCCCGACAGACACCTCACATATTCATATTCTGCACTCTATGTGCCTTATGTTATCCTGGCCAATCCCGTAAGAATTTCTATTATAACATAAAGCACCCCTACAATCCCAAGGATCGTAGGGGTTACCTGTTTGTTATCATCCCCGGCTCGATTAGCGGTTTGCGTTCTCGCAGCTCTGGTTACCTACGGTACAGGAAGTCTTGCATGCAGACTGACAGGAAGTCTGGCACTCGCCGCATCCACCCTTCTTCATGCTGCTCTTTAATGTACTGTTTGTTAAAGTTTTTACTTTTTTCATGGTTTTTACCCTCCTGATATTCTATAAACTCACGCAGCGCAGCCAAAATCCCACACTGTCTATAGTTTTCGCAAAAATTATATCATAAGAATCTCTGCTATGCAAGTTTTTTGTACTATTGGCTTTTGCGGACGAATAGATTAAAGCAAATCCACGAAAAGGACTTCTCTATGGAACTTTTTTCTCCCAAAAAACTGCTTCAGGCACTTCTCTGCTCCTATCTTCTATCTGCTATTCTGCTGCTTGCCACAGCATTTTTCCTTTATCGTTTCCGTTTAAAGGAAAGCCAGATCAGACTGGCAGTTGCCGTCATCTACGTGTTATCCGGTGCTCTGGCTGGTTTTTTCTTCGCCCGCACCACTGGAAAACGTCGTTTCTTCTGCGGACTTGCTGCCGGACTTTCTTACTTTCTGATCCTGGCAGCAGTCTCTTCCTTTCTCGGGAAAGGATTCACTGTGTCCATGCCACATCTTCTGACCACCATGGGGATGTGTATCGGAGGCGGCATATTCGGAGCAGTCATCAGCTGACAGCCTTCATTTTTCTAATCTTAAGCCGGTTCTTCCTCTTTCTCCTCTTTCGGAAGAATGATCTTCACCCGGTCGACCCGGTTCTTGTCCACCTTAGTCACCACAAAGCGGATTCCGTCATCGGCAACCTCCTCGCCTTCTTCTGGCAGATGGTCTAACAGTCCGATGATCAGTCCGCCCACAGAATCGTAGTCCTCCGACTCCAGCTCCAGGCCCAGACGGTCGTTTAAGTCATCTAGTTTCATAGCGCCTTCTACGGAATATTCACCCGGTGCAACTTCAATCAGGTTTTTCTCCTCATCCTGATCATACTCATCACGGATCTCTCCAACAATCTCTTCCAGCATATCCTCTAATGTAATGAGGCCGGCTGTCGCACCGTATTCATCCAAAACGATCACGATATTATTGAAGGTTTTCCGCATCTCTATCATCAGTTCAGAAGTCTTCTTATACTCATAAGTATACAAAGGCTCCCGCAAATGATCCCGGATCTGGAAATGCTCGTGATCCTCGATCAGAAGCAGATCTTTTACATTAATGATACCGATCACATTGTCCGTGGTATCCTCATAAACCGGAATTCTGGTATACCGTTCTTCCCGGTATAATTCAATCACCTCATCATAAGTAGCATTGACATCCACAAAGACCATATCAATTCGTGGCACCATGATATCCTTCGCCAGAGAATCGCCAAAATCAAACACATTGTTGATCATTTTGCGTTCCTCGCTCTCGATGACTCCCTCTTCATGTCCCACATCCACAATGGTACGCAGTTCATCTTCCGTGATCACATCATGCTTGGCATTGGGATCCACATGCATCAGGGTCAGAACGCCTAAGGACATTTTGTTGACCACAAAGATCACCGGAGTCAAGGCTCTCATGAAAGTATATATAATTTTCGCATTCTTTAAAGAAATCTTTTCCGCGGAAATCGTAGACAAGGTCTTTGGCGTGATCTCGCCAAACACCAGGATTAACAAAGTCAGGATACCTGTAGCAATTCCTACTGCCTTGCTTCCCAACAACTTGATCGTTAACGTTGTCATAAGCGATGATGCAGAGAGGTTGACCAGGTTATTTCCAATGAGAATTGCGCTGAGCATCTTCCCCTGTTCCTCGATCACTTTAGTCAAGATAATGGCCCGCTGATCTCCGGACTCTGCAAGGGAACGCACACGGATCTTATTCACCGTAGTAAGTGCAGTCTCAGACGATGAGAAAAATGCAGATAAACTTAATAATACAACTAACACAAGCAACTGTATGACGTCACTCGAATCCAAAAAAAATCACTCCTTTACACATAATTTTAGTTGTAATTGTACATGATAATCGGATATTTGTCAATTCAGAACTGCGGAACCATTGCCTTATTTATGGACCATTATCTTATTTTTTACAAAACAGTTCCCGCAAAAGCAGGATCAGGCTTCCTGCAAACACAAAAATATCTCCTAAATTAAATACCACGTCTTTTAACTTTTTCCACTGGATGCTGAAATAATCCACCACATATCCACGAAACAGCCGGTCATACAGATTGCTCAATCCACCACCAATCACCATAGAAAGGCCGATCTTTTCCACAATCTGTCCTTTTCTAGGAAGAATCCAGCATAAAATACCTGCTGCTGCAGACACCACTGCCAGCGGGATCATTTTCACCAGCTCCTGTTTTTCTTTTAATGCCCCAAAGGGGAATCCTTCGTTATGGTTCCGGTAAAGCAGAATCCAGCCTCTGCTTCCCTCCAGTTCTTTGGGAAACTGCTCCTGATCCATCTCATCAATGGTATCCTTCAGTCCAAGATCCAAAAGCACGACTGCTGCGATCAAAAACAAAAAAATCATATTTATTCCCTCCTTTTTCATAAGATAATACCAAAATCTATGGAGCGTATCTGTTTGGTTTTCCCTCAGATACAATAAAATTTCTATGGTTTCATGCAACCAGGCCGTCAATTCTGAAAATTATGCCGATTTTATCTACCGCTATGGCAATATCTCCCTGGAACTGATCCGGCAGCAGACCGGAACCGACTGCATCAGCTATGTGGACGAAGAATATGTAATCCTCCATGCGCCTTTGGATCAGGTACTTCCCATCACTCTGGCGCGGTATTCTTATTCGTCCATTCCGGCCCTTTATACCCTCTTAGACTCCACCAATATGGAGCAATCCGGTATTCTTCCGGTCATGCGGCAGCCAGGTCTCAACACCGGTGGTGAAGGAGTACTTCTTGGGATCATCGACACCGGGATTGACTACCGGAATCCTCTTTTTTGCAATACCGATGGCACCACCCGGATCTTAGGAATCTGGGATCAGACTGCCACCGGTTCCTTTTCTATGGAAAGCTCCCGCGGCGCTTCTTATGAATTTCTTTATGGAAAGGAATACCGGAAAGAACAGATCGATGAAGCCTTAGCTTCCACGGATCCTCTGTCCCTGGTTCCTGTCACCGATGACTCCGGCCACGGAACCTTCCTTGCAGGGATTGCCGCTGGCAGAACTGAGGAAGATGCAGATTTTACCGGGGCTGCGCCTTCCTGTTCCCTTGGCATCGTCAAACTCCATCCGGCCAAGCAGTATCTGCGGGACTATTACCAGATTCCGGCATCTGCTACCGCTTACCAGTCTAATGATATCATGACCGCCGTCACTTACCTGCGTTTCCTGGCATACCGTCACCAGATGCCTCTGGTGATCTGCCTGGGTCTTGGCACTAACCAGGGAAGCCACGACGGGACTTCGCCTTTAAGCCAGACATTAAACCGCCTAAACACCCTGCGTGGCGTCTGTTGCGTCTGTGCCTCCGGCAATGAAGTGGGCTTCCGCCATCACTGCAGCGACGTGGCAGCAGAGGACAGCTCCCGCTACACGGAGATCGAACTGCGGGCCGGGGAAGGGGAATCCGGCTTTCAGCTGGAATTATGGGCTTCATTTCCCGAGGTTTATACGGTTGGTCTGGTATCTCCTACCGGTCAGGCCACCGGGCGGATCACTTATGGCTCTGACAACCACACTACCATCCGGTTTCCGCTGGAGCAGACGGATGTGACCGTCTCCTATCTTCCTGCCTCCATCACCCAGAATACCTATCTAGTAGTCCTGCGATTCCAGACTCCTGCCGCCGGGATCTGGAAGATCCAGGTGTACCCGTCCAGAACGATCTCCGGGATCTTTCATCTATGGCTTCCGGCCCAGGGACTGGTCTCACCGGACACTTTTTTCTTAAATTCTGATCCGTCCACCACCATCACTGATCCCGGAAATGCTGCTTTTCCTATCACCGTTTCTGCCTGCGATCACACCAATGGCAGTCTCTACATCCACTCCAGCCGTGGTTACACCCGTGATGGACGGATCAAGCCGGATCTGGCCGCCCCAGGAGTAAACGTCTACGGTCCTGGAATTTCTTCCGTTCCAGGCAATTTCCCCTACACCCGTATGACTGGTTCCAGCATTGCCGCCGCCCACGTGGCCGGGGCCGCTGCCTGTCTGTACTCCTGGGGATATGTAAAGGGCAATGAGCCTTCTATCAACAGTCGCTCCATCAAAGCATACCTGACGCTTGGCGCAGACCGGATCGCCTCTTACCGCTATCCGAACCCGGAGTGGGGGTATGGAATGTTAAATCTTTATCAGAGTTTTCTGACCATGCGGGATTAAAAAATACCAGCTATCCACGCATCTCGATCCGTGGCCCGCCATGCTTTTCCAGATAATTTCTGGTGATCACTACCGTTCCGATGCCTGGATCCTTCGGCACCTCATACATAATATCCAGCATAAACTCTTCCATGATAGCACGGAGGGCTCTGGCTCCTGTATCACGCTTCAGGGCTTCTTCTGCGATCCATTCCAGAGCTTCATCCTCAAACACCAGCTTCACTTCATCTAACTCCAGCAGCTTCTTATACTGCTTCAAAATCGCATTTTTCGGTTTTTTCAGAATGTCCACCAGCGCCTCTTTGGTCAGCTTCTGAAAGGTCACCACCACTGGAAGACGTCCTAAAAACTCCGGAATCATGCCGAAGGTCCGCAGGTCCTGATTGGTCACGTGCCTTAAAATATCGGGGTCCTGATCATACTGGTCTTTTAACTCCGCCTGGAAACCGATGGAAGCCTTCTTCGTCAGCCGCTCCCGGACAATATCCTCCAGATCCGGGAACGCGCCGCCGCAGATAAAGAGAATATTATCCGTATTGACGGTTGCCATCGGTGTCAGAGCATTTTTCTGGTTTGATCCCACTGGCACCTCAACCTGGCTTCCCTCCAACAGCTTTAACAATTCCTGCTGGACGGACTCACCGCTGACATCCCTGGTGTTAGTGTTTTTCTTTTTGGCGATCTTATCGATCTCATCGATGAAAATGATCCCACGCTCGGCCTTTTCCACATCGTTATCCGCTGCAGCTAACAGCTTGGAAACCACACTCTCAATATCATCACCAATATAGCCCGCTTCTGTCAGTGCTGTGGCATCCGCAATGGCCAACGGCACATCCAGCAGCCTTGCCAGGGTCTTTACCAGATAAGTTTTACCACTTCCGGTCGGTCCGATCATGAGAATATTGGACTTCTCAATCCGTACCTCCTCATCCTCTGCCATCTGCTCTTTTTCCTCTGTCTGCGCTTTGGCTGTCTGGGAAAATACCCGTTTGTAATGATTGTAAACTGCCACGGAGATCACCTTCTTGGCCTGTTCCTGACCGATCACATACTGGTCCAGTTCTCCCTTGATCTTGTGCGGAGCCGGGATATTTTTCAGATCAAAAGCCGGTTGTGCTTCTTTCTCTGATTTCTTCTTGATCTTCTGCTTCTTTGGGATCTCCATACCCGGAATGTTCAGATTGTTAAAATCATTCAGGTTCATATTCATATATGGCATATTCTGAAGCTGGGAAAAATCCATACCATTTTTCATAATGGCATCAAAGGACTTCTGCATACAGTCATGACACAGGCACATACCGCCTGGCATCGTGATCATCTTTCCTGCCTTGCTTTCCGGCCTGCGGCACACATAACAGATATGCTCATACTGGTTATCGTCATTGTCTTCTATGGTCTCCCCCTCCGTCTGAGAGGTTAACTTCTTCTCGTTATCTTCCAAAATTATCTTCTCCTGTATCTGTCATTGTTCTGGCAGCCAGCCCAGTCCATCCACAGGGCTGTAAGAACTGCGTAATGGTTCAGTATGAAGGTACTGAATCGTTACAAAACTGCCATATTGTCTCTAGTATAAACAAAATCAGGCCCCGGCACAAGTCCGGAGCCTGATTTTACACTCTTTTAAGATTTATAAAAACTGATACATGATTTCAGGTACTTACTGCTGTGCCTGACCATTTCCATTCTGACTGCCATTATCCTGGCTGTTACCATTCTGGGCATCCTGGCCAAGAGTTGCCTTGGTTCCCAGGGTGATGGTGACGGTTCTGTCCACATACTCGCCATTTTCCAGACTCTTAACACCTAATTCTACCGTCTCGCCTGCTTTGTAGTATTTTAACAGATCCTGTAAAGCCGCCATGCTCTTGACACTCTGGCCATCGAATTTCACAATGATATCTCTCTTTCTCAGATCAGAGTTCGCTGCTGCACCACCGTCAATGATGCCATATACGAAAACACCGGCTGGCATATCCTGCTGTTTCACCATGCTGTCGTCTACAGTCAGACCCTGAATGCCCAAATAGCCTTCCTCACCCTCTGCAACAGTCTGGTTCTTGGTTCTCTGAGTCATCAGAGTGCTTAAGATCTCCTGTGCTTTTGAGATCGGGATTGCATAACCAATACCCTCTACATCCGTGGATGAATATTTCGCTGCATTGATACCAATAACCTCACCCTTCATATTCAGAAGTGCGCCGCCGCTGTTGCCAGGGTTAATGGCTGCATCCGTCTGAAGCAGATTTCTGGTGACGGTGTTATCTACTTTTACTTCACGGTTCAGTGCGCTGACATAGCCAACAGTGACAGACTGGCCATATCCGAGGGCATTACCAATCGCAACGACACCCTGACCAACCTCCAGAGCATCAGAATCGCCTAATTTCGCAACAGAGATCTGGCTTAAGGTATCCTCTGGAATATCTTTTAAGGCAACTGCGATCACTGCCAGATCGGAATCTGCATCAGTACCTTTGATGGATGCGTTAACAGAAGTATCATTAATAAATACCACCGACAGATTCTCAGAATCCTCTACTACATGGTTGTTTGTAGCGATCAGAAGTTCTTCATCGTTCTGGCCAATGATAATACCGGAACCGCTGCTTGGTACTTCATAAGTCTGGCTCATGCCCCACCAGTTATTGCTCTGGTATAACATGGTATTGTTGATGGCAACCACGGAAGGCATTGCGGATTTTACAATGGCTGAAACATCCAGTGCAGCCGCATTGCCTGCTACTGCGCTGTTTCCGCTGGCAGAAGCGCTTGCAGAGGTCTGAGACTCTGTCGTAGAGTCCTCAACTGCCGCCTGCGAGCTTACCAATGGATAGGTGGCAGGTCCGAAGGAATCTGCGATCTTATTGATTCCAACCATGGTTCCGCCGGAAACGGTACCAAACAGGAGAGCTGCTGCTGTGATGCCTGCTACCTTTCTGGTAAGTCCGTTCTTTCTTCTCTTCTCGTGATGCTCCTCAGATGGCTGATGATTCTGAAAACCGCCCTGGAAGCCAGACTGGCTGGTCTGTGCCTGCTGACCTGCCTGGCTGTCCTGATACTGGGTCTGCTGATTCTGGAAAGCCTGACCGGACTGATGATTCTGGTACTGTGTCTGCTGATTCTGTGCGGACTGGCTGTTCTGGTACTGTGCCTGCTGATTCTGTACAGACTGGCTGTTCTGGTACTGTGCCTGCTGATTCTGTACAGACTGGCTGTTCTGGTACTGTGCCTGCTGCTGATTCCCGGATGTCTGCTGGTTCTGCCAGTTATAACTGCCCTGAGTCTGTGCGCCTGTGGATGCCTGACCCTGCTGGCTCTGTACCGGCTCTGGATCCTTCATGGTAAAGTCTGGTGTTCCCATATTGCTGTTATTATGTTCATCAGAATTCATATTCTGCTCTTTGTTGGTGTTCTCTTCGTACATAAGTCATATCCCCTTTCCTGATACTTTTATGTTTTCTTTTCCCAGGGTTTTTTCTTTCTCTTCCCTGTTTCTGTAAAGTAATATATCAATGGTTTGTGTCTAATTTGTGACGGAAGTATAATAAAACAGTGAAAACCAGAATATTTTCTGATCTTCACTGTTCTTTTTTACTCATGATATTGTGTAACTATGAAGGTACTGAATAGTTACGATATTTTTGAGGCCCGCATATCTTCTTTAATTACCACCTGGCTCTACAGCCTCTGTAGTCGTCTCGCTGATCGTGGATGACGGGCTATGATCAGCCGCTGTCGTTTCTGGATATCCAGGATGTGGAGCCACAGCTGTGGTTTCCGGAGTCGTCCCAGGTCCTCTCATATCATCCGTGCTGGTGGTGCTGTTTCCCTTGGTATTGGTCTTTCCATCACTGCCTGGATGAATTATGATACTGCCATCCGGAGCCACGATTCCACCAGAGCTGCTTCCTGTAGTCTCCGTAGTACTTCCCGGATGGGCTGGATCATCCGCTCTGCTCTCTGTGGTACTTCCCGGATGCTGGATGATCTCTCCCGGTCCGTCTGCGGAGCTTTCATCCTCCTCTGGTCCATCTACCAGATTACCATTTTCATCTGTCTCACCGATTCCAGGATGTTTCGTTCCATCAGCAGCTGTGGTCTCAATGATATTGCCATCCTCATCTGTCTCTGGCTCTGCCGTTGACTCCGCTGCCGTAGTTTCCGTGTTCTTAGAGCCGGAGGAGTTTGAAGAAGAACTGTCGTTTGGCAGATATCCTTCTGTAGACACATGTCCGATACTCTTGCCCTGGGAATACATACCCGTATCTGAAGCAATCTTGGCGCTGATCTGCTTTACGGTGTCCGTTGGTGTGTATGCCTCATCTCCAAACAGGAACGTATGCAGCTCGCTGACGTTGGATTCCAGGGTCTGTGGAATGACGCAAGCGCCCTTGGAGCCCATATTGGCCTCACCTCTCGCAGATGGGAATCCCATGGTCTCACCAATGTGATACTTGGTAATGCTGAGCGCGATGTTGGTCAGATCTGCGAAGTCCAGATTGTTGGATACCTGTGGCAGAACCGTCATCAGAATATTATTCAAAGCCGCGTAATCCGCTTTCTTGGCTTTATCAAAGGCCAGCTCGATGATCTTTCTCTGACGCTCGGTCCGGGCGTAATCGCTGTCCATTTTTCTTAAACGGGCATAAGCGACTGCCTGAACGCCATCTAAATGGTGAAGGCCCGGTCCGTCTAACTGATGGGAGCCAACACCTGTGGCCTGTACTGTCTCTGTAATATAGCTGTTAATGTAGCGGAATTCTGCCTTGCTGATCTCCACATCCACACCATCCAGGATGGTGATCACATCTGCCACAGCTTTCCAGCTGAAGGTAATGTAATCCGTGATGTTGAGATCCAGGTTCTTATTCAAGAATTTTAATGCCTGCTCCGGGCCGCCTCTTGCATAAGCCTCATTAAACTTACTGTAGCGTCCGTTATCATTAGTATTTAAGTAAGTATCACGGAATAAGGATACCAGCTTGATCTCCCCCGTATCCTGGTTGATACAGCAGATCATGTTCACATCCGACTGATTTCCTGCTCCTACACTGCCATCACGGCTGTCCACACCGAACACCGCGATCATCCAGTAGCCCTTCATCTTCTCCAGATCTTCTACCTGAAGGTCATCATTCTTTACATACGTCTTATCCACATCCGGACGCGGCATCAGGGTCAGCTTCCTGGCAAAAAACGCATATCCAAAAATGGCTGTCAGCGTCAGGCACTCCGCAATGATCATGGCAATGATCCTGCGGCGGGTCTTCTGTGCCTTTGTCTTTATTTTTTTCCGTGTTTCACGGGGATCTTTGCGGTTTCCCGATGACAAAGATCTGGTAATCTCTTCCCCCTGGGAAGATGGTTTTCTTCTGCTTCGGCCGTGGCTGTGATGCAGTTCCTCATTTCTATCATTCATGCGTATAACCTCATCATGGTACTCACTGTCTAGTAAGCATTCTTATTAATAAAACCTTTAAAAAACGTCAGGAACAGGATCTTAAAATCCCATCCCAGGGTCCAGTTCTCAATGTAATACAGATCGTGCTCGATCCGCTTGGTGATGGAAGTATCTCCCCGGTAGCCGTTGACCTGGGCCCATCCGGTCATACCCGGACGCACCTGATGCTTGATCATGTACCTTGGAATCTCTTCCTTAAACCGCTCTACGAAAAATGGCCGTTCCGGTCTTGGTCCCACCAGACTCATATCCCCCTTCAGAACGTTAAAAAACTGCGGGATCTCATCAATGCTGGTTTTACGGATAAACCTTCCGATCGGCGTTACTCTCGGATCATGAGGCGTTGTCCACTTATTCTTCTCTGACGCCGGCGCCTGCACTTCCATAGAACGGAACTTGTACATCTTAAATGGCCGGTTGTGCAGTCCGATCCTCTCCTGGCAGTAGATCACCGGTCCCGGTGATGTGATCTTGATGATCAGGGCTGTCAGACCCATGACTGGTGAAAACAACACGATTCCTACCAGTGCGCCAAAGATGTCCACGCAGCGCTTCATATACCGGTTGATCGGTTCATTCAACGGAACATGACGGATATTGATCACCGGAAGCCCCTGCAGATCTTCAATATATGGCTGCGTCGGGATCACGTTGTTGTAATCCGGAATAAATTTCGTATGGACGCCGGATTTTTCACAGGCCGCCACCAGCTTCTCCAGCTTTGCGTACTCGCCGATACTTAAGGTAATAGCAATTTCATCCAATGTATTCAACGCCAGGATCGCTTCCAGATCGCCGGTTGTTCCGATCACCGGAACTCCCTTGTATTCATGCCCTGTCCTGCAATTATCGTCCAGGATCCCGCGGACACGGTATCCCCACTCCGGATTCGCCTGAATCCGGTCAATGAACCCTTCCGCTGCCCGGCTGTAACCAATCAGCAGAATATGCTTCTGATTATAGCCTTTTGACCGGATGGAATGCAAGATGTATCTGATGCAATTTCTTTCCAGTTCTTCTGCGATCACATTGACAACAAAGAAATAAAATACCATTCTGGTGGAAAATTCGCGGAAATACGGATGTTTTTTCAGTAAATACAGTACCAGAATGATGATCAGCGTACCGATAATGTTCGCCTTGAAAATATTGGCAAATTCATACCTTCTCTGCTGGACCCGCTTTGGCGCATAAAGCCTGCATAATCCGTACAGAAACAGATAAAGTGGAACGATCCACACCAGCATAATGAAATAATACTGTGCCGGAAGCACCTGCTTGTGTGGACTGTATACACGGTTTCCTAAAATCAGAAGTCCAAACGCCGCTGCATAGGAAATGATCAGCACCAAAGCATCCAGCACTACATGCAGCCGATTGAATTTCTGCTGATTATCTTTTATCATAACACGTTACCTTTCGGTCTAAATTCGTTCAGCATATTTAAACTTCATACATTATACACGTTTTTTCTTTCCCAGGTCTTAAAATTATCTTAATTTCTTAAAAACTTTTTGAATCTGACGGCATCCAAACTCATATACATAGAGGAATGTCCCACAGATCAGTTCCCACTGGATCGCCAGATAGTTCGGCATATGCTCTGGGAAATATGCCACCTTCGCACACTTTTTCCGGGTTTTGATTCCCTCTTTTACACCGTCTAAATATTCTTTTCCAAAACCCAATTTCTGGAAAAATCCATATTTTACGATAATTCCCATGGTGATTGGAAGAAAATTCACCAGAAGCTGGAACAATGGCATGTTTTTGTAGTTTAAATACACGTTATTTCTGGCTGCCAGCCGCACCTTAAAGGCATTGTATTTGGAACCGCTGGTACCGCTGCCTACATGGTAGACCACCGCCGTTGGGCAGTAGCGGTTATGCCATCCAAAGATCTTCGCCCGGTAGCAGACATCAATGTCTTCCAGATAGGCGAAATGCATTTCATCAAAGTATCCGATCTGTTCAAATACCGCTCTTCGATAAATAGCCGCTCCGGCACAGGCGGAAAACACCTCCCGCTCCCGGTTATAGCCCTTGCTGGATCGCCCCACGCCCCTCTGATAAGCCCAACCCAGGACGCTGTACATATCTCCTGCATCGTCCATCAGCTCCTTGTGATACATCTGCACCATTTTACTGCTGACGGCAAAGATCTGATCAGACCGGCGGATGGCTTTTATCATCTCGCCGATGAAATCCGGCTCCACCTCGGTATCATTATTCAACAGCAGGACAAAAGGCGTTTTTGACGCTTTGATCCCCACATTTACCGCACCGGAAAATCCGGTATTTTCCTCTAAAAAAATAGTAGGATACTGATGAGATCTCAGCCCATCCACACTTCCGTCAGACGAACCGTTATCCACCACCAGAATCTCAAAATCTTTACAGGTCTGCTTTTCTAAGGCTGCCATACATGGCTCCATAAATTTCAGGCCATTGTAATTGGGAATCACCACCGTTACGGATGTTCCATGCATATTCTGTTCTGCCATGGGCTTATCCTTTCTGCGCTTCGCTGGTTGTTTCCTGTTCTGGCGCTTCCTTCATCAGTTCCCTGATGGCCGGATCTAATTCATAAGGCTGTCCAATGCCCTCTTTCTTTAAATCCCGCAGGGCAAAGTTGGACTTGCGCAGCGTCAGGTTCGGATTATAGTACGGATCTCCATTTTTTAAGATCTCCGGCCATTTTTTCGCAAACTTGGCCACTTCCCGGTTAAACCGGGCAACCTTCTCCGGCGTATCTTCCAATCCTCTTGATTTGGATTCATAGTGATATAACAGCGCGTAAGGTGCATATACTACCAGTTTTCCAAGAGAACGGACTTTCATACAGTAATCAATGTCGTTAAATGCCACTGCCAGGTCTTCACTGAATCCGCCAACTGCATCAAACACCGATTTCTTGCTCATCATGCAGGCTGCAGTGACAGCACTGTAATCCTGGGCGCACATGGCCCGGTGGAAATAACTATTTTCTGCCTTGTGAAGACCGATAAAGGTGTGTCCTGCCACACCACCAAAGCCGATAACTACCCCGGCGTGCTGGATGGTGTCATCCTGGTAAAGGAGTCTTGCTCCAACTACACCCACATCTTCCCGCTGGCAGAAGCCTAACATTTCTTCTACGAAATTCTCCGCGATCAGCTCTGTATCGTTATTCAAGAACAGCAGATACTGCCCCTTCGCCGCCTGGACGCCAAAGTTATTGATTGCAGAATAGTTGAATTCCCTGGTCCAGGTTACCACACGCACCTGCGGAAATTCTTTCTGGATCGCCTCATAATAGGCAAAAGTCTCCGGATCGGTACTGTTATTTTCAATCACAACAAACTCCAGATTCTTATAAGTCCCTCTGGTGATCATGGAACGGATGCACAGATCCAGATCCTGTCTGTGATCCTTATTAGGAATAATAACAGACACCAGCGGATTATCCTTGATCTTAAAGGTGGTATGATAAATACCATAGTCCACACCTTTTTCCACCTTCTCCGCTTCAATGCCCATCCGGTGGTAATGTTCCATAATGGCCCTGGAACCAGCCTCGAACGCATACAATTTACTCTGCGGATTGCTGGCGGTGGAATCCTGATGGCATCTCCAGTGATACAGCACCTTCGGGATATGCACGATCTCATTGGCTTTTTCCGTACAACGGAAAATAAAATCATAATCCTGTGCCCCGTCAAATTCCTTTCTCAGACCGCCTACCTGCTCCACCAGCTCCCGCTTTACAATAAACTGGTGACAGATATAGTTGACGCTGGTTAAAAGATCCGGATTGAAATCTGGTTTAAAATGCGGGTCAAATAACGCACCGCCGTCCATGTCCATCTTATCCTCATCGGAATAGATCACATCACAGTAAGGATGTTCATTTAGCACCTTCGCGCACTCATAGAGGGCATCCGGGGTCATGGCATCATCATGGTCTGCCAGAACGATGAACTCCCCCTCTGCCATCTCGATGGCTGCGTTGGTGTTCACGGAGATTCCGCCATTGTAGCCTAAGATCTTATATTTCACCCGGCTGTCTTTCCCCGTATATTTTTTCACGATCCTGGAAACATCTTCTCCTTCCGGACTACCATCTACCAGGCATAGTTCCCAGTTTCCATAAGTCTGTCCTAAAATAGAATCCAGCATTTCTTTCAGATACCGCTCCGGTGTCTTATAAAGAGGGATCACAATGGAGAATTTCGGTGTCCAGGCAAAAACTTCCTCCCGCTGGCGTTTTAATTCCTCATCGCTGGGTTTTGTCAGGGAATACCACTCGGCATAATCGTAATCATTGTCCAGTCCCTGGATCTTGTGGGTGGATTTGACGATCAGGGCCTTTAAACCATTTTCCTTAAAGAAATCCCAGGCCACATGGACCGTTTCCATATTCATCAGATCCTTGATCTTCTGCATCCGCTTGTGGGCAACACTGGCACGCTTGCCGATCAGCTCCTCGTTGTATTTGATCTTGATTTTTCTTCCGTCACAGCAGATCACCAGATAATAATCTTTTCCCCTCTCATAGGGAAACTGGATGTCAAATCCAAAATCCTTATCATAAGTTTTTCCATAATAAATCTGGCTGACATCGTCTCTCCTGGTGGCCACATAGCGGAATTCCATAGGCTTTCCTTTCCCGTCAGTCACCTGGAATTCCGGCACAGATTCCGGCGTTTTTCCGATGACCCAGCCATTTAACTGGATGGAATTCTCCCGGATCCTTACCACATCTACGTTCTGTTTCATTCGTTCTCCTCAAAATTAATCCGTTCTTCTTCCACCACCAGAGGCCGTTTCATGACCCTGGCATTGATGGTCAGGATATATTCGCCCACCAGACCGATAAAAAAGATCTGGACAGAGCCTAAAAAGCACATGCCAATAAGCAATGGCGCCATACCTGCTGCAAAGCGGTCCCAGTACACTAATTTCAGTACCAGATACACAATCGCCACGATCATGCTGACTGCACTGCAGATGCTTCCGAAAATAGTTGCCAGGCGCAGCCCCGCCTTCGTATAAGAAGTAATGCTTAACATGGCCGCATCGTATAGACGATAGAAATTGTTGCTGGTCTTGCCCGCCCTTCTTAATGGCTGTTCATATGGAATCTCTTTTCTGCGGAAGCCTAACTCCGCTACGATTCCCCGAAGGAATGGAGTCGGATCATCCAGATTCCGCAGAACCTCAATAAACCGCTTGTCATACAGGCCAAAGCCAGTAAACTGTTCGATCTGTTCTACATCAGACAGTTTTTTGATCAACTTATAGTAGCAGCCACGAAGCCAGTACATAACCGGATTCTCCTGACTGGATTTCTTGATGCCAATGACGATCTTGTAGCCGTTTTCCCACTCTTTTACATATTTCGGAATCATTTCCACCGGATCCTGGAAATCTGCCGCCATCAGAATGGTGCAGTCGCCTGTAGTCTGTAACATTCCATAATAGGGGGAATTGAACTGTCCAAAGTTCTTGGCATTAAAAATACCCTTGATCCCCTGATCTCCGGCGCACAGACCGCGGATCAGATCTCTGGTCTTATCCCTGGAATCGTTGTCAATAAACAAAATTTCGTACCGGTAATCCGGCAGATCCTTCCGAAACATCTCCCGAAGGGCGTCTGCCAATGGTCCTACGTTCTCTTCTTCGTTGTAACAGGGTACAACTATGCTGATTGTTTTCATTTGTTCCAGCCTTTCATTTTCTGTAACTGCTCCCGCTGACCCACAATTTCCAGCCTATGTTTTCTTACAGTCAGCGCAGCAGGTACGCAGACCTGCTGAACAGTTCTCTTTTTTCTATATTGTTACCATGACTTTGATCAAGTCCGCTGGTTTCTCTTTCATTAAATACAATGCTTCTTCTATTTTGTCAAGTCCTGTCAGGTGATGAGTCACCAGACGCTCTGGATGTATCCGGCCATATTTTACCATGGAAAGCATCCTCTCGATCCGCACTCTGCCGCCTTCTGCCAGCTCCGTATGGATGGTTTTGCCAGCCATGCCGCGGCCACCGGAGAATTTTGGAAATGGCAGATTGCCGGTTCCACCGAAATAATTGACATTGGAAACTGTACCAATACCGTAACGCACCATATCGATGGCCTGGGCAAAGGTCTCGTCATTACCGCCGCAGATGATCACGCTGTCCGCTCCAAGTCCGTCTGTCCGCTCCATCACCTGCTGCACCAGATCTCCATTTTTATAACTTAATACCTCAGATGCGCCAAAATCATAAGCACATTCCACACAGACCGGACGGCTTCCCACTGCCAGAATCCGTGCCGCTCCTAAATGTGCCGCACCAGCCACTGCCATGAGACCGATGGGACCGATTCCCATGACTACCACCGTATCACCAAACTTAATATTGGCATTTTCCGCTCCGGTAAATCCGGTTGTCACCACATCCACACACATCAATGCCTGCTCCAGACTTAAGGACGCAGGGATCTTCGCCAAAGTGGTATCCGCATCTGGGATCAGAAACTTCTCTGCAAAGACACCTGGCTGACTTCTGCCTAGCTGATGACCGGAAAATGGGGCACTGGCATGCTTAAAATTACGCTCCTGGATGCCACGGTCCCGCCAGTTAGGGGTAATCGCCGGAACTGCCACGATCTCGCCCGGCCTAAACTCTTCTACCAGTTCTCCTACCTCCAGCACCTCCGCCACGCACTCATGTCCCAAAACCAGGTTCGGTGCTTTTCTGGATCCGCCGCCAAATACGGTATGCACATCGGAAGAGCATGGTGCCACTGCCACTGGCCGCAAAATAGCTCCGTAAGGAGTCAGCCTGGGCTCCGGTACATCCACATATCCCACCACTCCAGGTTCTTTTAACACAAAGGCTCTCATGATAATTCCTCCACTTTCTCACTGCGGAGAGTCAGAATCCGTATCTGCTCTCCCCACCATTTACGGATGTTCCCTGCGATCTCCTCTGTATAACCAGGAGCCACGATCAGGATTGCATCTACCATATGATCCGTCACATAATCCGGCGGCACAATGGGCAGACCGGAACCTGGGGCGAAACGTCCTTGTTTAAATGGGGCAGAATCAATGATGTAAGAAACGGAATCTTTTAAATGAGTGGTCGCCGTCAAGGTAAAGCCCTGATGGCTGGCACCCCAGACTGCCATGGTCTTATTCTCTTTTTTCAGGCTGTCTGACAGGTTTTCCAGCTCATGATCCAGTTTATCCCGATTCTTTTCCAGTCCAGATATATCCGCCTTCTCATTTACTATTTCGACTGTTTTTTTAACTGCTGGCTTTTGTCCCTCTTTTTTTATTCCGGTCTTTCTCACGATCACCGCAAGCGTATCCCGGTTTACTATCTCTTCCTCTAATACCTGGAATCCATGGCTCTCCAGCAGATACCGCAGAGTCTCAAACGTGTAGTAGGCAATGTGATCCCGGATCAGTTCATAATAACCGTCGTTGTCCAGGATATACTCAAAACTCGGCACGGTGATCAGTCCCATGCCATCTTCTGTCAGATTGTTTGAGATGCAGTCCAGCATTACGCCAGGCTGTGGCTGATGCTCCAGGAAATTAAAGGACAAAAATACATCATAAGGCCCTTCTGTCCCGATCACATGATCCACACGTTCCGTAAAATCGCGGATCACGTTCAACCCGTCTTTTCTGGCAATCTCCACCAGATCTCCTTTATGCTCAATTCCATAGACTTTCACCGGGAAACTGGTCAGAACCTTTAAGAATTCTCCCCGTCCACAGCCTGCCTCCAGAAACTTCTTCCCTTCTAAATGATATTTTTCAATCAAATGACGGTACTGTCTGGTACGCAGTTCCACCATGGTCGTAGAATATCCACCGGAACGGATCACATCCCGGTAATAATCCACCGGTTCGCAGTCAAACTGTACCAGCCCACACCCTGGACACTGGAATAACCGCAGATCTACCGCTTCTTTCTCTGCTTCTTCTTTTGTTAATGGAATCTTCTGGGCAGAAGCCGGCATATGGGCCATTTCCAGCAATGGCTTCGTTCCCAGTTCTGCACCACAGACGATGCAGTGGCACCGTTTTCCCCTGTTTTGTTCCTGTTTCATGTTCGGTTGTTCTCCATTTTCTATTCCTTCTGCAATGATTCCACATGATATTCACACCAGTCTGCAGAATCGATTCTCAATCGTGACAAAATTTATTCCAGTTCAACCACGCCGATGGGATTTCGGCCTGCCTGTCCCGCTTTTTTACTGCCTGCACAGCAACTGTGTCAGCATCTGATCATCCGCCGGATTCCATCTTTAAATCCAACTTCCGGTCTCCAGCCGGTCTTTTCCTTCACTTTTTGGATATCCGGGATCAGGTTCGCCTGTCCCTCTGCATTCGGCGGCAGCTTGCCGTAATGGCAGACGCCCTTTCCTCCACAGATCTCGCGGATCTCCTCCACATACTCCCGCAAAGGCTTCGTGGCGTCCGCTTCTCCCGCCAGATTATAAATCCCACTCTCGCCTGGATCGGCTCCTGCTCCCACTGCCCTTTCACAGAAAGCCAGGGCACACAGTCCTTTCACCAGATCTTCAATATACAAAAAATTCCACAGCTGGGTGCAAGCTCCAAACTCCATCTCTTCTCCCTGCAAAAAGTGATCCACGCAGGTATTCACCAATGACCATGGGTGGTCTCCCGGCCCATAAACACTAAAGATCCGGGTGTGGACATACTCCATCCGGCACACGCCTGTCTGATTCCACTGCCGTACTTTTTCCGTGGCCTTTCCTCCAAAGGCGATCTTCGCTTTGCCATACTCTGAAACCGGATGGCACTCCCTGGTCTCGCCCATGGTGTCGGCACAGATTCCGTACTCCGCCTGGGAACCACTGAACAAAAAGCGTTTACAGCCTAATTTTCTGGCTCCCTCTAAGGCTTTCATGCCGTCCAATACATTTTTTCCCTGCACCTTTGGATTTTTCCGGTTCTCACTTCCAGATCCATCCCAGCCAAAATGAAAATACACCGGACACTCCACAGAAATCTCCCGGTCTAATTGATCTAATTCTTCTAAATTTCGGAAAATCATATGAAAATGGGAATCATTTTCCAGTTTTTCCAGTACCTGACGGTTGCTGGAGCCGGGGCGCACCACTGCATAAACCTGATGCCCCCTGCTGACTAACTCTTTGCAAAGAGCTGCCCCCAAAAAGCTGGTAGCTCCTGTCACAACAATATTCATGAACGTATCCTCGGAATGATCATATTGGCGTCCATCTCCTCTTCTGGTAAAAATGGAGACAGATCCTCTAACGGCGGAGACACCAGGGTCCCGTCCGGCAGGCGTTTCGCCGATGATTTCGGCTCAAAATTCTGATCTGTAGTGACAAAAATCTCACAAATCACCGGACCTTCCATGGACAGGGTCTTCTCAATAGCCTCCGGCAACTGACTGTTATGACAGGCTTTTACATAAGGATAACCGTAAGCCGCAGCCAGCTTCTCCATATCCGGGAAGCTTAAATCCCCGCTGTCCGCACCGATTCCCACCAATGGTTCCCCAAAGAAATTCTTCTGGGTCTGGCGGATGGAGTGATAGCCCTGGTTATTGATCAGGAAGATCTTAATACCCATCCGGTGATGGATGATCGTCTGCAGTTCCTGAAGATTCATCTGAATACTGCCATCACCGGTCAAAAGGATCACATCTCCACATCCATCGTTCTTACTCGCCTCCCAGGCACCAATCGCTGCCGGAAGATCGTAACCCATGGACGCAATTGCGGAATTGGTGATAAACCGCTGGCCCTTCTTGATGGTGTAGCCATGGCCTCCTGCCACGCAGGCGGAGCCATTTCCCACTACAGTGATCTGGTTTTCTTTCAGTCTCGTACTTAAATGATGCACCAGTGCGTATACATTCGCTTCCTTTGTATCATCATCCACCAGATGCTTCGGCAGTACCACCGGATACTTTTCCTTCCACATCTGACAGGTCTCGTTCCAGGTCATTCCCGCAAGCCCCTCTCCACCGTCAAAAACAGGTGTCTTTTCCTGATCCAGGACTTTATCCATCGCTTCTAAAAGCTCCTTTGCGTCCGCACACACCGGGAAATCGATGTGGACGCTTGGCTTTTTCAGTTCCTCCGGATCTACATCATTGACGATGGTATAAGCTGCCCTTGCCCAGGTCTTATAATTGTACCCCACCTGGCGGATGCTCAGACGGCTTCCCACAGAAAATACCAGATCGCTGTTCTGGACTGCAAAATTGCCCGGACGGTCTCCCATACCACCTGCCCGGCCTACATACAGCGGATCATCGCTTGCCATGCAGTCCTGACTGTTCCAGCCGACAGCTACTGGAATCCCAAGTTTCTTTACTACCCGCTCAAATACCGGATACGCCCCTGCAATACGGATTCCATTTCCCGCATTCAGTACCGGGCGTTTTGCCTGGCGAATCTTTTCGAATGAGAGGCGATGACCACCCGCTGGATCTCGTTAGTTCCCTCGTAGAGGGTGGTGATCTTGGCGTCGCGGTAGGCCC
>ENA-USUG01002649-USUG01002649.1-human-gut-metagenome-genome-assembly--contig:-NODE-2649-length-26494-cov-17.153727_pt1 | contig 26494 bp, 22 predicted proteins | sample MGYA00250059_ERZ773394 | MGnify/ENA primary metagenome ERZ773394 (study PRJEB29103, sample SAMN06111957) | human gut metagenome | biome: human gut; feature: ankylosing spondylitis patient; material... | reverse complement strand
TTTATCTTCCTCTGCAATGTACTTAATGAGTGCAAGCAGATCCTTATCCTTGCCCTCCCAGTTGATCATATTTTCCAAGGGTTCCTTGATTCGAGAATCAAGGGATTTCTCCGTGGTGTGCAGAATTTTGATCAATAATTTTTGATTCCATTCAATAAAAAACATCTTCTACAGATATTGCATTAAAAATATCCAATTTTAGCTCTTCATCAGAATCATATGTACAGGTCAGTATTGCAGCAAGAATTCTCCGGAGCAACTCTTCATCAATATGTCCAGCTGCTACGTGATAACTGATATTCTCCATTTCTCGAAAGTATGTATTAGCAACTGCCATATAACCGTTTTTTAGTAGAAACATTGCTGTTAAAGTAATAGCTATTCGTTTATTACCGTCGCAAAAGCAATGAAATTTACAAGAACAGTAAAACAAATGCAAAAGCTTATCTAAAAAAGTGGGATAATAATCATCGTTTTGAATATGACATAATACGCTTTCAAGTTTCCCTATATCGAGCTCGCCACAATCGCCGCCGCCACTATTCCGAATTGTTGCAAGATGAATATCCCGTGCCTCATCTATTGAAATATAGTGTATCTCAGCCATCAATTCCGCTCCTTCAATCTTTTCAGTACATCTTGATTCTCGTGCATAAGCAATTCAAGTTCATCGCCAGCGACTCCTAAGAATTTCTCGTATTCTTCTGCTTCCAGAGGCTTAATATACTCTTCCAATTGCATATGAAATGCATCGCGTAAAGCCATGTCTCTACTAGCCATTTTGGTACGTGCTCTAAGAATCAGGGGCTTCCATAAAGGTAATGACTCAAAAGCTGAAAACAAATCTGACAATTCCCAGTTGTTTAGTTTTCTTCCCAACTGCGTAGACTGATCTTTAATCATTGCCGCTAATCCACATTCGTAAGATGCAATTAGATCTAAAACCTCAGAATACATTGTATCTCTGACTCTATCTCTTTTAGACAAATGTAAAACTTGTTTATATTCTTGGGCTTTTTCCCGAAAAATACTTTGGTAAATTTTATCCGTATAAATTGCATATTTGCTATTTCCCATGGAAACATAGTCTCTAAGAGCATCTGTGAATTCGCGTCTATAATTTTCTTCCTGTAAAAATGCACTGATAAAATCCCTGTCACGTTGATTGATATATTTTGTCGAACCACCTGTCCTTTGATTAACGAAATCAATAACAATATCCAACATGATCTGCCGAAGAACTTTTGCATTTTCACTTTCGACCAAGAGCATCGAAATATTCAAAAAAGCCTTAAAATCAAATAATGCAATTTGAGGAGTTCGATTGCTGATGTTCCCGACATTAATGTCGGGAACATCTTGATTCAGAACGCAATTCAAAAAATCTTTTAATCTTTTTCCTTTAATGATTTCGTATCCATTCGCAGAGATTTCCTCAAGATTTTCACTAACATAGCGTTCAATAGTCCGAACTTCCACCTCGAAAAAAGAGGCTACCATTGCTTTAGTGAAACATAGACGTTCTTCAAATATTATTCCTTGAAGGCCTGTTTGATTTTGAATTTCTGCCACTGCATTTTCATTATTTAAAATGTTTTGTCTATCAACCTGTGAAGTTGTAAGATCTCTTGCCATATACAATCCTCCAATGATTACTTAAGATTCATCTATCGCCTTTTGTAGCAATTCTTTATATATAGTTGTTACTTTCTGCATCTCCTCCGATTTCTTACTTCCACGCCTTCCAGATATCCGGCTGATATCCAAGAGTGGATTGTTTTCCATTACGAACCACCGGTGTCTTAATCACCTGCGGGTTTTCCAGTACCTTCTCAAGTTTATCTTCCTCTGCAATGTACTTAATGAGTGCAAGCAGATCCTTATCCTTGCCCTCCCAGTTGATCATATTTTCCAGTCCACCATTTGCCTGGGCAACCGAATTAAATTCGCCTTTACTCATGCCCTTTTCTTTCATATCAATAAACTGAAACTTGATCCCACGTTCTTTAAAGAAACGTTCTGCTTTCTTTGTATCATTGCACTTCTTTGTTCCAAAAATCTGTATATTCAAATTAGTTCTCCTTGTCCATTGCCATATGTATCATTTTTTCAAAAGATGCTCTGAAATGCTCATCATCTTCTGCTGTTCGTTTTCGTGGTCCTTTTAAATGATTCTTTCCGGATGCCCTTCGTGCTTTCTTGTTCAAATGGCGTTCCATAAGCATCTGATCAATATTTTCATTGGTATACCATTTCCCGGATTGATGAATCGCATAAGCACCTTTTCCTAATGCCATTGCAGCCACTCCATAATCCTGTGATACGACAATATCGCCCCTATGGCAAATGCTGATCAGTTTATAATCAACGGCATCTGCTCCGGCTCCAACTACGATCACTTCACTATAATCAGAAGATAACACATGATTGGTATCACACAACAACGTTACCGGAAGACCGTGCTCTTTTGCAACTCTTTCAACGATACCGACTACCGGACAGGCATCTGCATCAACAAAAATCTGCATATCTTCTCCCTCAATTACACATAAATGGCGTACGAACCTCGATGAGATTACCACTCGGATCATACAGCCTTACAAGTTTCTGCCCACCTATAATTTCAGTTAGCTCAGTGGCATATCGGACGAAATACTTACCGGATTCATATTTGGCAAGTAATCCATTTATATCAAATTCCTCAAAATACAGTTCCATCCTGTTATTGAATGGAGTAGAAATCTCTTCCAGTGTCTTCCCCCATAAACCAGCGTCCTGCAAAACAAGACCCTCCGATAAAATCACATTCCCTTCATTCTGAAGAATCACTTCCAGACTAAATAAATCCCTATAAAACTCTATGGATTTTTCTAGATCATCTACTACGATCAGTACATTCTTTAACATGTCAGCCACCTCGCAATCTACTCTGTTACTTCTACTGTAAATAATACTTATGATTACTTCTCTACATACCGTCTCCGATAATATTCCATCGTACGATACTCGATAATATCTTTCATCTGCTTCTTAAAAGCATCAACTTTAATTACATCTGCCAATTCATCTCGGATTCCCAGTGCATAGCCATCCTTATCTATAAAAAACCCTTTACCAGAAGCTTTTAAAAACTTAATCGGCATACTTTTGGCTTTGCTTAAATGCTGTTTGTCTGTTATCTTTCGATACTCCTCATAAGAAGTTACTTGTGGAAAATCTTTCCAGTTTGTGCCGCGATTAAAAAATCTTTTCCAACTTTCCACCACTTCTTCATCCGTTACAGCCAGCCTTACATTACCATCGTTATAAAAGCCGTATAAAATAGGCATCTTATATACTTTCTGCATATCTGTTGTTTCAATTAACTGCAGAAATTCTTTTCCTATTCCATTATAAACCTGAAGTTCTTCATCCGATAGCTCATGAATTTCATATAAGAAATCCATATATCGTTTGAACGGATTTTCCTTGGAATGTTTCATACAGTATTCATATATATGATCATCCATATTCGTAAAAAGCTCCGTTCGTGTCGGAACTTTTCCATCGAGTAGTTCTTTTACACGATAATATTCCTGTTTGATTCTCTCTTTGATCGATAATGATTTTTCGTCCATTTCCCGAAAGAGATCAATCAAGTGCATATCAAAATCCACAATACAATCATCAGGATATTCAATTTCAGAATAGTCATATGCGGTTCTCTCTCCGGCACAGGCACCCCCATTTAATAAAAACGGTGCACGCCCGGCTTTTTCGTAATTTCCAATAAAATCAAGTACGTTGACATACTCTTTACCTTTGCTGATACGCAAGCCACGGCCCAACTGCTGTAAAAACACAGTAGGTGATTCCGTCGGTCTCAAAAACATAACCATATCAAGAGAAGCAATATCCACACCTTCATTAAACATATCTACAGAGAAAATAACCTTTATCTCCTGATTCTTTAATTGCTCGATTGCTACATTTCTTTCTTCGGAAAATTCCCCATCTGCATTGCTGTACACAGCAACGGATTTTACACCTCGCCTGCAGAATTCCTTTGCCATTTCTTCGGCATGCATTCTTGAACTACAAAAACCTAAGGCACGTTTGGAATGATATTTTTTATAATATTTATAAATCAAATCATATCGTTTTACATTGCCGATATATTTATCATTCAAATCATTCTCATTGTATCTGCCTTTTACCAATTTGAGTGTCGAATAGTCCGTTTCATCGTAAATACCATAATAATGGAATGGAACTAATGCCCCTTTATTGATTGCTTCTTTTAATGTAATCTCATATGGAACATTATAGTCACAGATCTCATAAATAGACTTCCCGTCCATTCTTTCCGGAGTGGCAGTAAGTCCCAGCATAAACTGTGGTTTGAAATAATTCACAATTCGCTGGTACTGATCCGTAACTGCATGATGAAACTCATCAATCACCAAATAAGTAAAGTAATCCGGAGCAAAATACTCCTCTGTCAAATATTCGCTTCTGCCAAGCGTTGCTACAGAAGCAAAAATCACAGATTTTCCAGTATCCTTTTGCTTTCTGTCAAAAAAGCCATAATCATCTGAATGACGTACATTCTTAAAAGATACTGATGCCTGCTTCAGAATTTCTTCTCTATGCGCAACAAACAAGACTCTCTCATACTTTGCAGAATCAAATGCAGCCAAATACGTTTTTCCCACACCTGTTGCAGCGTGAACCAAACCACGCACAGCACCCTCTGCTCTGCTATTCTCCAGTGCACAAAGAGCTTCGATCTGTGCCCCTCTTGGCTGGAACAACATTTCAACCTTTGTATCCGGATCAACCTGGTCATATCGTGCAAGATCTTTTGCAACTGCAGGTTTATGCCAGTTCTTCGAATACGCTTTTAATTCTGCATCATTGATCACATACGAATGATTCTTAAACAAATCCTCAAACGTTTCATAAAACAAATTAAAATTCTGACTATCCTGATTATTATTAAAACGATAATTCCACTCAATTCCAGATGTTAATGCACTTCTGGAAATATTGGATGAACCAATATAAATCTCACTCATGTTGTCATAATGAAATATGTATGACTTGGGATGAAAAGAACGCCCTTTATCACTATAAAAACGCAATTCTACCTTATCTCCCAATTCCTTTTTAAGGAGATAGAGTGCTGAAGGCTGCGTAATTCCTAAGTAATTACCAGTAAGAATGCGAATCCGAACACCACGCTGCAAAGCTGCTTTTAAGTCTGAGAGCAGCATTCTTACACCTGATTCCATAAGGAATGAGACAATAATATCAATCTGTTTTGCCCGTGCCATGCTAAGCTTTAACTGATACAGCAAATATCTGCTTTTGTTTCTGTCTCCGGTCATAACATCTGTTGGTTCTATATGGAGTTCCTCTATTTCTAATTTTTCCGCAAAATTAAATTGAGCCATTTTTCTTCTCCCCTTCCCGGACGCACATCCAAAGTAATCCACTGATCTTCTACCGTAAGTTCCGGTATCACCTTGATAAATTCCCGAAATGTATCTTCCATAAAATCTGTAAAATAGCGACCATTTCGTTCCCCTTCAAAATTACTATATTTGAAGGACGTATAAATCACACCGTTATCTTTAAGTGCAATACACATTTTTTGGATTACAGGAAGAAGTTCCTGCTTTGGCAAATGCAAAATAGAGGAACATGCCCAGATGCCATCATATACCCCAATTTCATCCAATTCCTGAAATAGCATTTCCTTTACTTTAATCCCTGTAAAGTTGCCTGCCAATCGACAGAGTTCTGCGGATCCATCGATTGCCGCCACCTGGTATCCCTTCTCAAGGAAATATTTTGTATCACGACCGGAACCACAACCAAAATCAAGAATTGACGCACTCCCAGGCAATAGTTGGAGAAACTTCTCTTGTGCCAGATGCATATCTGCATTCTGAGTATTTTCTATGAAATTTTTTGCATTTAGGTTGTAATAATTAATTGTAGTGTTCATAATTTCCTTTCCCATTTAAGACAACTTTCTAATCCTTTGTGGCATCAAGCAAACCAATATAAGTGTCATCCAATCTGTAAAATCACATTTCTTGTTAAATAATTTTCCCGGACAAATGATCTATTTCATGCTGACAGATCTGAGCCGTCCATCCAGACAGCTTCTGCCTCTGTTTTTTCCAGTTGAAATCATAATACTCCACTTCTATCTCCTGGTATCTGGTTGTCTTGCGGACACCGTTTAGGGACAGACAACCTTCTTCTGTCTCATACATGTCACGTTTTGAAACAATCACCGGATTGAACATCACAACATCTATGAATCCCATATTCACAATGATGATATTCTTCTTTACACCAATCATGTTCGCCGCCATACCAACACAACGTTCTCTGTTCGCCTGCAGCGTATCCTGCAGGTCTTTTCCAACCTGGATATCCGCTTTTGTGGCTGGTTCGGATGGCTGCCCTAAGAAGAAAATATCTCTTATTATTTGTTTTACCATTTACTTTCTCCTATATTCCATTTTTATTCTTATTTATCTTGATCGGAAAGCTTTCTCATCGGCCCAAGATTAATTTTACAGCATCAATAAGATCTGCACTGAATCCTTCAAGATCATTCATAGTTATTACTTTTTCTCTAACAAAATATGCGATATCCCATAATGCTGTTGATTTACGAAGTTCGATTAAAACACTGGGATGTTTCTTATCCTGTTTTATTCTCTTTTCGAGTTTCCAAAAATGGTCCGATGCATTCCCAGGAGATGTGAGTAATTCGACATACTCCTTGGTGAGCTGCTCCATATAATGTTCCTGCCAATCTGAAACACGTTCACGATATAACTTCCAATCTGCTTTTGAAATTTCCATAATTTCTGTAGTCTCCTTAGGTACTAAACCCAAAAAATAAAAGTAACTATGAGGATTCCCGTATACGTTACCCGAATTATACACTGCTAGTTTGTTTCTTTATATTACACATCCATATCTGGATAAGTAATTGCCATCCGTAATCTTCTATATGTATCAGCTGGTCTTCTTGCAAAATCGGAAATCGCCCTTTTTTCAACAATCCTTCCTTCTTTTATAGCTAAAATATTTCCATCTGTAAAAATAAAGTGTACATCTCTATATTCAAATCCAATATTGTCAGCATCTTTATTTATTTCTGTATGTTTAACACTTCGCTTCAACTCTGCATAAAACCGATATTTTTCTTCCGATTCAATCAATAACTCAGGGATATACTCACTATGTTGCAACAAGAACATATTTGTATAATCGCATGGGAATCCATGCTCTTTTGGTTCAATAACCCTTTCAAGCATATCCCACCTCCGAATAACAAAGCGATAATATAGTTCTTCTGCATTCGCATGGGTAAGCGGAATTTCCTTGATATTTTTTCTGCGAACAATAGCGGTTCTGAGTACCTCACCGTAATAACGAATACCAGCATCTATACCAAACTTATTCTTTGTCTGATACAAAGCCACGTAATGTATCGGCAATCGCTCATCTGGTATCTGTTTAACTGGTATATAATAAAAATTTTTACCAAAACAAATGTCAAACTGTTTCCGTGAACGAAATGTTCCAATCAGTACATCCCTCTTCTTCCAGTCAACGACTGCTAGTTTTTCTTCAATACCACGCGGCAACGTTGTTCTTTCGAATGCAGACTCCTTAGAATCTGAAATCAATTCTTCAAGAAGTTTCTGTACCAAAGAAGTCGCACCAGGAAGGAACGGCAACCCACCAATATTTACACTTTCGATACTCTTATAAAAATGATGCTCCTTATACAGCTCTTCATCATCATAAGGGAACAAGACATATGCACCAAACATTGTTTTCTCAAAAGTAAATTTGGAAACCTTATTCTCATAAACAATGGAATCTCTATATCGATGCATCGTATTGATATCATCAACTTTCGGCCCTAGATTATTATTAGGATCCGGATAAAATGAGTTTTCAGGTTCTTTCTCAATACGATATTTTGCATCAAAGACATACTTGTAAGATACTTCCGTTCCCTTTTTTTCAAGTTCAAGTACATTATCAGGTTTCTGATTTACAGTTTGTGTCTTTGTTTCTCCTGGATTATAAATCAAAGTAATTAGCTCGCCAGTCTTAGGATTAATGAAACGTGCTTTTGAACGTTTTCCTTTTACGAGCGTAACTGTGATACCACTATTATCAATTTTAATAATATCTGGTGATACCAGCTGATATTGATTTTTTAACAAAGTAAATAGTTTGATAAAACACCAATACTCATAAAGCTGAGCAGTGTCTTTTACTGATATCCTGAAAAAATCTCCATGAACAGAAAGACCTCTCTGTATCATAAGATAGTGCTTATACAATTCTCTATATCCTGGTGCCATGCCAAACACAAGTGACATACTCTGTTCCGCATAATATTCAGAAACTTCTCTAAGAAAACTTGTATTCAAAATATTACGAACTTTATTAATCATTCGATTCGTTTCAAGAAGAACTGTTTCCTCTGGATTCTTCACCGATTTCTTATATCGTGTAATAAAGTCCTCCAATTTTCTTATTGTTGCTTTCAAAATAAATTTAACAAACCTATTTTCATTGGTATCATAGGTAATCTGTTTTCGTGAAGCCAGTACACGATTTACAACCAAATCCCCACCTTGATCCATTGCTATATTTCTCTGATGAGTCATAAGCCATTTTTCCGATTTTCGATCTGTACGCTTTGCTTTATATTCCGGAACAACCGTACGCTCAGTAATCAATTTATGATGAGGAACTGTTGTTATGCGCTTGGCGGCATTCATGTACTTCTCAAAAATCATGAAAATAATCTGGAAAAAGATAGCCGGAACATTATTTTGTTTATCACCAATTGAAAACTCCTGATACGTTTTCTGCATGAAATCTATTGCGGCAGCATATACCATTTCGGAAACATCGGCTATCATACGCTGATAATCTTCTTTATAAGTGATTTTTGACGGATAAACCTCTATACGAAGAACCATAACTTTTCTGTCATCGGCAGTTATCTCTAAATCCGTATACCCCACAGAATTTCCAAAATTAATGATACCTGTAACCAATGTGTTATTACCTTCGATGACAGGCCCGATTTTTTCTCTGATCAGATAGTTCTCATTCCAGAAATGTACAGCTTTCCCATTTCTGCTATTTACAATCAATTCATAATCTGTCTGTTCAAAAAATAATGGTGCAACATTAATTATTTGTGCAGAATAATTACCACTATTTTCAAAGTTCAAATCAATATTTTGTATACCTACCTTAATTCGCTCTAATCCGAAAGTTGTGATGGCAACAGAAGAAGACTGCTCGTCTGCACAGGCAGCTACAGCAGTCTGTATATTCTTACTTTTAATTACCAAATCAATATCTGACGTTCTGATTTCAAGAAGCTTATCAGAGCCAGTAGGAAGTAAAGCCATCCTCTTCGAATCTCCTCATCATATAGCAGATCTTCTCTGCTGATTTTTTATATTTACAATCTTTTGTTTCAACATATACCTGCATCTGCTCACTAACAGAAGCCTGGCTGAGTCCGGTATAATCGCCGGCACATTTCTTAAATAATTCACAGAGCATGTCTTTAATAGATGCACTGCTTCCCTGAATTCTCGGAAGAATCTTCTGCATAATCTCATTGTCAAAAGCAAGATTCGTATCAAGCAGTTCCGCTTTTTTATTATTAAGCATATAGAAGATTATTTCATCTCGAACGCGGTAACCAACATGAGCCTGTGCACACTGTAAGATCTCATTGATTTCCTGAAGTTCAAAACAAATATCGGAAACAAACTGACGGTCTTCTGTTGCCGTATCTGACATCAATGTAATATAATCCGTTTTCAAAAAATCATTCTTACAGTTCTGTGCTTCTGCTTCCTCTAACGATTCAGAAAAATCAGGAACAAGGTCCACATAAGAAAATTCGATAGTGTTCGCACGATCAAGAACCTTTTTACTGAATGGGAAGGTTGTCTCATCCATATTTACGGTTCCGATCACATACAAGTTTTCTGGAAGAATAACCTTTCCATATGTAACTGATACCGCTTTATCAAGAATAATCTCATCTGTAACGACACGACCGTCCTCTCTATGTCTGGTTTCAATAATTGACAGAAAATCACTGAGGTAGTATTCAACACGTGCGAGGTTCATTTCGTCTAGGCAAAGGAAATATGGAATGTTGATATTCTCTGGTTTAGCCGCTTCATGAATATAATCAATGATAGCTCCCGGAACAAATTCACCTTTCAGATTTACGTGTCCAAATAAATCTGATGAGTCTGACCAATCAGGGCGAACTGAAACCAGTTTGTAATTTGCTCCGATTGCTTCAGCAAACAACCTCACCAAGCGTGTTTTTCCGGTTCCGGAAGTACCGGCAAGAATTACAAATGGTTTTGACTTTAAGCTGAGGTAAAAGTTTTCAATCAACTCGCCATCATAGCTGAAGCCTTTAGATGCGATATACTCCTTGATCAGCTCCATACTTTCTTTAATTGATAATTCCGGCACTTCTTCCTCACCTTCTTCCAAATATCGTTCTATACCAAATTCTTTCAAAGCCTCGAATAATTCTGGACGTAACCGCCATACAAAATTACCAGGCTCAACGCCGCCTGCTTTTCTTCCCTGAAATAAAACAGGCCATACTTTATTTCCATCCTTTTCATTAACGCAATACGGAAGGTCGAATATATTTTTTATTTTGCTTGCCAACTGAACACCTAAAGATGCTCTGTAAAAATCAGAGGTTCTTCCATATTTTTCTTCCAGCTGCCTGCAGGTTGCTGTTCCTCCAAAATCATACATAGCTGCAATGGCAAAATATGTATTATCCGTAAAGATTTTTCCATCCTTAAGTAATTCCATCCACTGATCTTTGCTGATTTCTGGATTATACTCATCTAAAGACGGCCACCAAGACTCTTCTTCCTGATTTAAAAATTCCACATATTTCTTATATAAGGTTAATGCTGCAGACAGATCCCCATGACCATGCTGCTGATTAACCGCCTCATAGTTTGGAAGGCTTTTAATATGGTTATCTATATCTGAAAATTCTTCAATCCCTGTAACATCTAAAATTGGTTTAGTAAATTGTACTCCCAACCACTCTTCGGCCTTTTCCAGAGCATGAACATATCTGTAGATTGTACTTTCCAAATATTTTTTTTCAGGAAACATGTTCAGCCACGCCTCAAATGATATCCGACCATTTAAACTCAACTCAAATTCTGCAGCCAACTTTTCGAGGCTTGCTATCAAAGACTTTCTGGATTTTGCCTTTGCAAATTTTAAGGCTCCTTCATATGCCTTAGTTCCATCTGATTTTCCATTTTCTTCAATAATATGACGAACATAGTATATTAAAAGATCGCTATTCTGATTCCATGTAGAACCTTTTCCTTTTATCAAATCAGAATACAATGACAGATAGAACTGTGCAGATAACTCATGAATATTATCAGGATACATATTCAATATTTCTTCGGTTGCACATTTAAGAGAAATTTCTTCTTTGTGCACTGCCTTTCCTCTGATATATAAATCTTCAATTAATTCCTGAGTCATTTTCCCCATAATTTATCTCCATTTATTGTATTTCCACAACTGCTTTTATTTCATCAACAAGTCCTTCTAATGTATCTTCATATGCTCTTCCCTTACTCTTCTTAGGATATTTTTTTATATACATGCATCCGAACCAGTTTTTTTAGTAGCTCCTCTATCTGCTTTGCCTTATCTGCAGAGCGGACTAAAAATCCCATCTCTATATTGCCTGATAGACCATGATAAGACAGATTGGCAGATGATACTAAGGACTTATCAGAATCAATGGTTAATATCTTCGCATGAGATGCTGCCATCTTATCATCGCTATTTTTCTCATACTCAAAGAACTGCAGATATTTACTCCGATATGCCAGCATTTTGACCAACGAGGCTCTGCTTTTCTCAATATCATTGACGTAGAATCTCACATAAACGCCCTGCTGACTTTTAGCAATAATTGTGTCCAGCATTCCAGTAAAATAATCTGAAATCGAATATCCCGTCATTACTACGCTCTTCTCGGCATTCTTTATCAAATTCTCAACAACATCTCTCGTTTTCTTTGTCTTAATCCTAAATGTTTCAGGAGCTGTAATTACTAACTCTATGGAATCGCTATGCTTCATGTTATACATTTCAAAACACAACGATAAAATGTCATTTATCTCTGCATCCGTGCAGTTCGGAAACTGTTTTCTAAGTTCGTTAATCGAGTCAACCAGCACAGTCTCCGTTCCACGAATTGAATATGCCTCAATTGCCTGTACTATTGTAGAAGCTAAATACTCAGCCTTTATACTTGAATTCCACATAATACATTCACCAGCTCTTTAAAATATCCCATTTCTTCGTGTTCTGGCAATGGAACAACTAAGGCTCTATCTAAAAGCCTATTTCCATTTTCACAGGCTGTTTCGGAAATCATCGTACAAGAATGACAAGCAGCTCCATTTATCCTATCCGTGGTTGGATTTTTCATAAAACATTCTGGATCCGTTGTGCATGTAAGACCATTTTCCAAGGCTCCCTTTAATAATGGAATCAATTTTTCCATAGAACCAAGTTCTACCAGTCCGCCTAATGATCCTTCTTTATCTGCGGCTCCGGTATAAATCAGAAGCCCGCACATTTTGTCACTACTATAGATTCTTTCATGTAAAGCGGATGAAGAGTAACCTGACTGAATAGCCATCTCTTTAATCAACATGTGAGATAGCGTATGAATCAATACATATTCACCATTTCTTGATTTAAAGTTTTCCCATCCCTTTTGCTTACAGTATTCCTCATAGCAGCTTTCGTATTTTTTAGAACGTTCTGCCACTCTGCTGTTAGTAAGCCACTCATTCATGGTTGCTCTATTAAATTCTATGAAAATGCCTTCTCCATTGATTTCTACTGCCGGTAGCCATTTTTCAGGTCCGGATGATTTCAATTTGACTACCTGTTTCTGATCATCAACCTCTGGTTCGGGCATCTCTAACCTCGAATATCCTAGAAGAACCTTAACTTCTCTTAGTCTATGAAGCTTTATCACTCTGGAAAAATACTTCTTCAGACTATCCTTAATGGCTACCTCTTCAGCCTTGAAATATCTGACGTCATGCTGAAACTCCACTTGCTGGTGATGAGTTATCGCATTATATTCCATTTCCTTCAGTTCAACATAGTCTTTGATATTCTGCTCTAATCGGTTATATGCCTCATTGAACTCATCTCTAGTGAATTTACCTTCAAAATACTTCTCATAGCTCTTATTCAAGCCATCGTCTCTTTCAAGCACTTCAATCAAAAGGTCAATATCTCTCCTATGTTCTGCCATAAGATCATTGATTGGATTTGTCCAAGGTGGAATAGATATGGCTGTTCTTGTTACTGGAAAATAAACATTCGATGCTCCACGCTGGCTAGGAACAATCTTTTTCTTACAGATCTTTTTTATAGCATTGGGTCTTTGCGGATGGTTTCCTGTACAGTTACATCCATCAAAGTTTTCCTTTTGCATTGATCCGCTCATCCGTCGTTTCGCACCGCAGTCACACTCTACTTCCAGTTCTGCAAGAGATGACGTTGTTCCAAAGGATTTCAGTCTCAATTTCTCTTTGCAATCGGTCTTTCCGTTATGGCACCACCATCTCCAAGGAAAATCGTCCATATGACCATCCTCGCAAATAGAAATAAATCTTGCTGGATAAGCAGAATAATGACAATCCGGGCATGATGCACTTCCCTGATGCTGCTTATAATTCTCTAAATAGTTAGGATTTTTCAGCTCCTCTCTAATATCAAACAATCGCTTGCATCTATCGTTAGTGCACACATGAGTATAGGGAAAGGATGCCACTGGAATATTCTCTTTCCCCTTTGTACTTGGCATATAAAAATGCCGTACATTCATAAACGAGGCCAGTCTAGAGTCTCGTATTTCTAGGCCAATATTATTCGCATTCCAGTACTCAATATCTAATACAGTCAGAGAGTCATGTACCGCATCCATAATAGATCCAGGACCATATGTAGTAATAAGCTGATTAGGCCTGATTTCCCCTAGTTTCTTCTCAAACATTACAGTTCTCCTCCTTCCTCATATAGATATACTGTTGAGGATTGTTCAACATCTCTCATAGAATTTAATGTAGGTTTTTCCTTCCCGGTTACCGGTTGACCGTAGAAGCTCAGCAATCTTTTATTATTTTCTGTATTTGCAACGAAGTAATAAAGATTTTTGTCTTTCGCGATTTCCTTCCATATACTTATAAATGCATCGATATCATCACTGGCAGATTCGTATGCCATCGGAGCAACGATTGAAACTCTCTCTAAAATCTGATCTTTAATCTTTCTCAATTCTTCATCAGATATTGACAGAATATTAGAAGCTCCTTTGTTTCCAGCCATTGTTTCCGTTTGAAGTCTTAACATCGCTACTACTAAAGCATGAAGAACCCTATCCCTAGCTCTTGCAGCAAACGGCGTAGCTGTTGTACCTTCGACGTATCGATACATTTGAGAATGAAATCCAACAAAATTTTCATAGTTAGACAAATCCCTTGGCCTATATGGGTTATACACTGTAAAAATAATTCCAGGATATTTTCTTCCCACCCGGCTTGTTGCCTGAATATATTCCGAGTTCTGCTTTGGCTGACCTACAACAGCCATTAATCCCAATCTATCTACGTCCATACCTACTGCAATCATATTTGTAGCAATAACCACGTCATAGCAACTCTGTCTTTCTTTGGATGGATCAAATGGTTCCGCCAGCTTTTCCAATATTTCAGCAATTTGATACGATGGAATTCTAGAAGTAATTTCTTTCTTACCGTCAAATCCTAAAAATCTCTGCCTTGCATTCTTATATTTTTTTCTTAATACTTTAAGTCTGCTGTTAATATCGTCGTCCAGCAAACGTACCGCACCACCAAGCTCGCGAATTGAGTTAAAATATCCAACCAAGGTATAATAAGGATCAACATAATCCTGGTACTTAGGATCTTCCGACAAAATAAAAACCTCTTGTAAAAGAACCGAATATAGCCTGATTAAAGTAGTCTTAACAGATTGTCCACTTGCACAGATACCCGCATACTGTCTGAAAGGCTTCTCGCCCTTCTCCAGTAGTTCTGTAATATCATCCTCCGTCAAGTCTTCTAAGTCTTTAGATACAAGAGGAATCTCACGGATAAAATAGGAATCTCTAGTGTCGAATCCACTAGGTGGAAATTGGGCATAGTTTTCCCTTGCATACAGGCATTTAATCTGTTCTCCCGCATTCTTTATAGTTGCCGTAGAAACTACATATTTCGGATGTATTTTCTTTCCATTTTTCTCAAGACAACACATATCCTCAATAATGGTTTCATAACCGCCATAGATTGTACCTAATGGGCCTGATATCAGATGCAACTCATCTTGAATAATCAACTGTGGCGGATAAAAAGGCTTACATGCTTCTATTACACATGCATCCAATCCATTTTTTGCATCTTTATTATGTCTTTTGCCCACCAGTTCCTTCCCATAACCGATAGCCTGATATCCATGTCGAGGACAGCATCTATCTGTTCTACCGAATAACAGCCCCGTCTGCTCAGACCAAGGAAGTTTTGCAAATTTATCAACCGTGGAGATAACAACCGTAGGGCATTTTGCATATATTTCCTCATCCACCAGATACACAGGAATAGACTTCCCACTGCTTTTTGAAAATTTGCATTTATCATAGGAGCAAGTAATCTTCAACGAGTTAGTCTTCGTATTGATATCATAATTTTCTCTTCCGATTAATTTTCCACAGTATGGACATCTAATAATCTGTTTTGTTACCTTACGAATAAACTCTTTCCTAGAGTACTCGTCTTTCTCGTATTCATCGAACTTATTGGGAGTAACTCCACCACCAACCCAATATCCAATAGAAATTGGCGTAGTTCCAAACTCTGCTTTTCCATTCTTTTCGCTACGTTCTCTTAAATCTTCCATCGCGACAATTAATTTCAGCAATCTATCTCTTTGCTGAGTGGTCAACAAACGCAATGTGTATCTAAGAAACACCGTAACGCCACCATGTTTTTCATAATCAGAATCTGTATCTGACGTTAATCTTCTGTATGCAATTATAAACGCAATTAAGCCTAAATATGCTTCTGTCTTACCTCCACCGGTAGGGAAATATAGAAGATCCACAATATTTCGCTCATCAGATTCAGGATCTATCAATCCCTTTATATTAAGAAGAATGAATGCTATCTGGAACGGTCTCCACTCGCTATGATCCTGCTCAATTCCCTTTTCCTTGTTGTCTTTCATATAATCACTGAGACTACAAGGAATTCCTCTTCCACAATCCTTGGAGTAGGCCGTAATACTTCTCTGTAAATACATAGATTGATTCATGAACGTGAAGGCCTTAAACGCATTCTCATCCTTTTCAATCAAATCAATTCCTTCGTTCATCCTTCTCAAAGAATCTAAACATTTTTCAATAATGCCTTTTCCTGTCGCCTGGAATGATGCTTCCTGCATCTGCGGATTTTCTTTTAATTCATTTTTAATCCAGTCCCCATACAAAGCAGTTAGCAGTCTTAAGTTAGCAATACTTACCTCTTTTTTCTTTGGAGATCCTAACTGCAGCATAGAAAACGCCTTTTCAGGGACATCTTTTACCTGTGCACTTACACCTGGAATTTCGTGATTCGGAATAAATGTGGAATCAATTGAATATGCATTTTCTTCATCTTCTCTTTTATTCCATGTTGCTGCGCATCCCCGTCCTCTACCAAAAATAGGACGGCCTTTATAATAATATTCATCCTCTAATTCTTGCTTGCGGCAAATATATTCCGGTATGAATACCGCAGTTTTATCTTTCGTTGAAACATGTAATTCAACTTGGAACATGACACGCTCATATTCCTTCTCATCGCCACCTTTATTATTGTTATGCAAATATACTGATAGCATCTTATATCCATTATCCAAACGCATCTGTATAACATAGACAAATATATGAGCATTAGAACGTAGCGGTATTGTTTTTGCACGGCCGAGGTCATTGAGATTTAATTCCACTGTCTCAGCCATCTGTTCTCTTACATAAACTTGACGCTTTTTCTTTTTCTTATTTTCATAGTCTTCTTCTAGCGATTCATCAACGACCTCTCCGCCATCCACCTTGTCAGAATAATATGTCCCCCAATATACATCGACATTTATTTTGTTGGTTTCTTCTGACAGATAGAAAGATACTCCAATAGAGGATGGCTTCTTAAACCCACCCTTCGTGCTTTCATCAGGTTTGTCGTCTTCTAGCACAACCGAGTCTGATCCATTACCATCAGCATCCAATCTTCCTTCTGTAAACTCAACATCATTGTAATTTTCATCTTCTGTGATATCTGAGTCCGCTGGATATAGCATGCCTGTGATATAACTATTCGTTGGTAACTCAGTCAACGCTTCTTCTGCTGCAGTTGGACCAATGAGATCCATACGCACAGCATCAAGTATCTTCTTTCTTACTTGGGCATATAAATAATCGCTACGTTCTGCCATAGTTCCCTCCTGTTACTTATTCATCAATATTTTTTACCTCTACCGCTAATCCGAGAATGTACTTCAGCGTATTGCCAATGATGATATCCTCACCGGATACCAATCGATATTTCCACTTTTTGTCATCAGCATCTACCTTTGATGCACATTCACACCACTTTACGCCTGCTCGTGCCTTTTCCTGTACATCTTCATTGTTGACCTGGTTGGCCGCCTTAACTTCAACCATATACTTACAGTCTTTTGTTTCTACCAAGAAATCAGGATTATACTGTTTTCCTGCTCTGTAGAATAATCCCAATTGATTAAGTGGTGGCTTGATAAATCGAACTACTCCCTCATCATCTTCTAGCACGACCGCAAATCTTCTTTCGTCATCGCTATCAAAGGAATTAACTGGATAATAGGATTTTCTATATCCTTCAAACAGATAGTTTTTGATATTCTTCTTATCTGCAATCTCTTTCTTATATCCCAGCTTACCATCAACATGCTTCAGCTTTGTCTTTGCAAAAGATCCGAAAACAATCAAATCCTGCTGTACATTATAGATAAATTCAGTATGTTCCTCCTTTGAGGCGTAAATCTGCTGTCTCAAATCCTCCACAATGACTGTTGCATATCTTCTGATAATCTTTCTCTTTGTTTCTTCATCCCCATCTATCAACCGCAGGTATTGTTCAACTACATCCAAAATCAAATCCGCATCGTCATAGCTGAACTCTGGGATGGTCTCCAACAGCGAACATGCAAGAGTATTCTCTGGATCATCGACCATCAACGGATCCGCATCTAAAGTCTGAAGCAATCTGTTATTTACCGCATCGTATCTTTCAATCTTAGAAGCAGCTACATCAAAATCCATCACATTTCTTTTTACAGTAAAAGGCTTAAACTCAATTGATGAACTATAGCTAATACTGATTTTAGGTACTGATATCGCAACTTTTTTGAATTCTTCAACCTTCTGTTTAAAAATCTCTTTCACATACAATTCCGGAACATTCGATTTGCTTGGCTCATTGTGCTCTATAGTTATATCTATATTATCTTTGCTAACGGTTGTATCCGTAGGTGCCTGTTCTTCCTTACTTCCTGTATCGTCACTGTTAGTATCGTCACCACTACCAAAAAGATCAAAAATTGTAATCTGACCATCCGGCTTGGAATCCTTTTTCTTAGGAGCTGCTTTTTTCACATAGGCCTTCTGGTAGGCTTCATACAGATTATCAATATCCTTGTTTGTATCTATTTCCTGGAAAGATTTGACATTAGCATCCTTAAACATGTCGTCAAATATAGAAATCTGCTGGTCTTGTACAACAGCTTCGACTTTTACGGCCTCTGTCTCCGGAATATCTTCATCATCAAGATTCCTTTTCTTAAACACCGGGTTGTCCTTAATATCATCAATAATTTCTCGATAATGATCGTGGGCAACAATATCCAGAGTATCTATTTCTTCTACGTGTGTTATCTCTCCAAATGGAAGACGCAGACCACGCCCGATTGTCTGTAAAGCTAAGATGTCACTCTTAGCCGCATTAAGAGGAATAATTGTAAATAGATTATTTACGTCCCATCCTTCCTTCAATTTATAAACATGAAGTACTATTTCTACTGGATTCGTATTTTGCTCGATTGTGAGCAACTTCTGGATGTTCTCTTCCGTTTCCTCACCTCTTGTACTTGAATCAATTTCAATTACTTTTCCAACGTACCTGCCACCAAAGAAAGCATCCGAGTCTATCTTTTCTTTTATTTTTTTTGCATGTGTTGTATCTTTGCATGCCACTAAGACAATAGGTTTTACTTGCTCTAACCCATTGTCTATACAATATTTATATACAATCGCTTTTCTTCTCTCGTGAAGTTTGATGCCATCCTTAAGCTTCATTTCTTCGATATCATCGTCGGAATAGCCGGCGGTATTAGTCCTTCCCATAACCACAGGTATTTTCAGGAACTTACCAGCACCTTCTTCAAGTCCATAATGGAATATTATATTTTTATTTGTACTTTTTGGTGTTGCTGTAAACTCCAATCCAAGTACAGGATTTAAGTAATTGATTGCTGTCTTTGATGCAGGGGCATAATATCTATGAGCTTCATCCATACAAAACACTAAATCATCAAAGGATCTCAGAACATCCGCAAAGGAGCCACCCAGATTTTCATTGAATTTATGAAACTTAAATTCAAGGTCTCCACGGGTAAAAATCTTCGATATATTAAAGATAAAGAGTTGGATCTCTGAGGTTTTTTCGATTTGAAGTTCACTTTGCACATAGCGAACAGGATATGACAAATAATTCTCACCGTCATATACCTTGGGTCTACCCATCTCGGCTTCCAAGCCCTTAAACATATATTTAGGATGCCCGGGAACTGTTTCTCTTCTCATCTTGTCGTAGATTGTATTGCTTGGACATAGGATAAAAAAATGCTTATATCCCTTGGTTTTATAAAGATAATAGATGCATGCACCCATTAGTCTCGTTTTACCAATTCCAGTTGTCATATCAAAACAAAAAGATGGAAAGTCAAATTCCTTGTCTACAACAATCTTGTGAGGATCCTGGCAATTTTCTGATGCAGCTTTCTCAGCTTCTGATTTTGAAGCTGTTTTATATTCAATCTTTGAACTGATACTATCAAAACACTTAAGAGCCTCATATTGAGGATCACGCAGACTCATCGCCCACTTGATTTTATCTACTGAACTCATTCTGCTGCCTCCTCATTTTTATAATCAAAGTTACACTTCTCTAGTAAATCTTTTGGTATTTTCCTAACCTCTACATTTTCCGGTAAATTCATATCTGCTTGATTTTTTTTACAATATATAATCAAGCTCTGATTGTCACCTAAATTCTTCATTACTGACATCACATATTTGGCATTTACAAACTCTTCTGTGATATGAATAAACCTATTTTCTGATGAATATCCCTGAAATTCTCCGGATGGAGCATATCTAAATCCTTCAATCTTACAAATAGCCTCACAAACCATATCCCATGTATAGGATGGATTTATCTGATATATTGGTAAAATAGAGTTTTTAACAAGAAGAGGCTCAGCTAATTCATAAAATTTGTAACCTCCACCACCTGTCCAGCCAACTTTTTTTGTAATTCCACCATCATCATTTCCATCTACTACTTTCTTAATACGCGGAATGTCATGAGAAAAACATTGATCGCCAAGTTCTATTCCTATCCATTTTCTCTTCATTTTATGGGCAACAGCCATAGTAGTTCCTGAACCGAGAAATGAATCCAGAACCAAATCTCCTTCTTGAGTAGATAATAATAAAATTCTCTCAATTAACACTTCTGGCTTTTGTCCCACAAATTCTAATCGTTCGGTAGACATTGGATTGATTACGTTTATGTCAGTCCATAAATTTCCAATAGGTCGCCCTTTATATTCATCGAGATACTGCTTCCGCTGAATTCTTTGCTCTTTATTTTCAGGCATATAAAGTCGTCCTTCTGCTTCAAAAGCCTGCATCTTGCTCAAGGACAAAGACCATCCATTTTTAGGTGGTTTATAACCTTTATATTCATATACTAGGGTTGGACTATAAGTTGGACTTATTATCGGACTCAATCGAAACTTTCGTCCATTTTCGTCTGTATGGGTGAAACGTTTCTTTATGTATTCCTGTGTCTCCTCATCCTCAAGAGTGTAAACTGGATATACTGTCGCTTTATCAGACTTTGCGTACCATAGAATATAGTCAGTATTATTATTCAACCTATTTTTCGGATTGACACTTCCACCTTTTCGTTTCCACACAATATCATTGACAAAATTATTTCTTCCGAATATCTCATCCATCAAAATCTTTAGATATGCCATTTCATTATTGTCAATTTGGACAAAGATAAAACCATCATCGCTGAGCAAATTTCGCAATAAAATAAGTCTTTTTCTCATTAGTGATAACCATATCGAATGCTCCACCCCATCATCATAATGTTCAAAAGCACTTCCCGTGTTATACGGTGGATCAATATAAATACACTTGATTTTATCTGTATATTCTTGCTGTAATGCTTCTAGTGCAATTAAATTGTCGCCATGAATTAGCATATTTCCTTCGCTTGTATCTCCATATGAATATTGTTCATCTTCAATAAAAATCCTAGGCTCAAGTTTTTCTTCTTCATATTTACCAACCCATGTGAGTTCAAGTTTGCCTTGTTTTTCCATTTTTTACTCCTAAAATTTGACAACAATTTTTGTAAACAGAACAGGCCTCTTCAGTAAGTTTTCTTCAAATTGTGCTTTCATATCCTTGGCTTCTTTTTCAATGATGCCCACCGTTTTGTGAAAACTCTGTTCTCTTTCTTTTTGCTTATCACTCAATTCATCTATTCTCTTTTTGATAGCAATCTTTTCTTTAAAATTAGTTTCGTTTTGATATTGACTTCTCAAATCATCAATCTCTGAACTATCCTTTATACTTAATATAAATTCTTCTTTCCTAAGGTTGGTCCAGTTTTCAATTCTCTCGTCATTTTGAGAAATAAGAATTTTGCACTTATCGGCATGTTCCTGGAACAAATACTCATCTACATCTTTGATAATTCCAGCAACATTATCCGGTGATTCTTCTATAAGATTATCATCCGTAAGACTACTCGTAAGAATTCTTATAAGCTCATCTTTTGCGGCATAAATCTTTCCTTTTTCGTCGGATATCTGGAACACAGATTGAATCAGTTCCTCTCCGGCGTAATATCCGCCAATTAGCAAATATCCATGTTCTATTCCTGGAATATTCAAACCATTTTTCAGCTCATAGAACAGTGGGTATATTACCTGCTTATGTGAAAGCTCTGCTTTTTCCCAATAATCTAGTTGTTCTTGGTAGGTTTGAATATCTGACAATATTTTTTCAAAAGTTTCTTTATGCTGTTCAGGAGCTTCTCTGATGATCAAAGATTTTAATTGCTCCATCTTTTTATTTCTTTTTCTATCCAGTTCTCGTTCTAGCGAAGTAAACTCCTTTGTAAAATCCTTCGAAGTTTTGCATTCTTGATAAATGTGAGATACTCTCTTTTCAAAATCGGCTCCGCTTTCAAGCAAACCTATAGCACGATCCGATGCACCAAACACACCCTTAAATAGCTCGAATTTGTTTGAGAGGATTTCATAAACCCTTTTGTCAGCAACATTTTGTGTATTAAGCAGATTGAATACCACAACATCATTCTTCTGGCCGTATCTATGACATCGTCCGATTCTTTGTTCAATTTTTTGTGGATTCCAAGGCAGATCATAGTTAATAATCGTATTGCAAAACTGTAGATTCAATCCTTCTGATCCCGAGTCTGTAACCAAAAAGATTTTAAAGTTTTCCTTAAACGCCTGAACGATAGCGTTCTTTAATTCGACATTCCGGCTTCCAAAATATTTACCGTAGTTTCTATTTCTCCATGCTCGGAAAAGTTCCTTTGTTGTATCATCCCCAGAAGAACCATTAAACTTCAGGATTTGACCTTGATATCCTTCATCACTTAACTCCTCAAAAATATATTGTTGTGTCCTTACAGATTCTGTAAAAATTACAACCTTTTCTTTTATTTCTGCGTCTCTCTGAAAATCAAAAGCTTTACGCACTGCTATTTTTAACGCAGTTATCTTGGCATTCTTTTTTATCTTCTCCGCAGTATTTATAATATCGTCGATTTCATCGATCTCATGTTGAATAAATTCGTTGACCTTTTCTCTTGTATACAACTGATCAACATGGTCATTCTCCGGTTCGTCTTCTACCTCATCGTCGTCAAAGAAACTAAAGAAGAAATCCAGACTTTCCTCCACACTTTCTTCTCGCGTCGTTTCTTTTAAAATTACTAAGCGATTTTTTAGAGCCCTAAAGGTTTCCGCAACAGCCATACTTGATGAGGCAAGTAGCTTCCTGATTACAGAAGTAATGAGCGTTCTATGAGAGTTAGGCAACGCAAGCAAAATCTCTTTCTTGAGATAATTATTTATTTTCATGTACAACTCAACTTCTGGTAGAGACAACTCAAAGTCTACCGTCATCTCTTTTCGTTCCGGAAATTGAATATAATCAGACACCTCTTTTCGCAAGGTCCTTTGCAATACGGTGTTTACTTGGTGCCTTAAATCCTCATACTGCTCATTTTTAATATATCGATCTGAAAATACAGCTTTACTGTAAAAGATTCTTTTATCTATAAACTGGATGAGACCATACAGGTCAAGTAAGCTATTCTGCATCGGAGTAGCGGTTAGCATTAACTTAGGAATCCCCTTTGTTAACTCATAAAGATTGCTGGCCATTTTAGATCCGTTTTTATAAACATTACGTAATCTATGAGCCTCATCAAAAACACAGAAGCTCCATGGCACTTTTGCAAATTCTGATTTTCGCCTTGATGCAAAATTATAAGATACAATTACAACAGCACTTTCATTTTTTACATATGACTTATATTCGTCCCAATTTCCACTTTCAACGATAAGTGATTCCACCTCAAACTTCTCATCCAGCTCTACCTGCCATTGCTTTCTTAGATTTGAAGGCATCACCAATAATATTTTCTGGTTTCCACTATTAAGCAAATATTTTAAAACCAGGCCAGCTTCAATTGTCTTACCTAATCCAACTTCGTCTGCTAATACTGCTCCGCCCAACTTCATTGCAGCAAGTGAGAATGTAAACGCCTCTACCTGATGAGGGTTCACATCGATGGCTGCCGTTGAAAGACAACTATATGGATTTTTCTTTAGTTCTTGCTGCTTAATCTCAGCATATGTTGCTTCAACAACTCCCACTTTACAATTCTCCTTATAAAAGTTGTTTTTTTATCTCCTCAGCTATCGCCTTTGCCATCATAGGAGGAACAGCGTTTCCTATCTGTTTGAATTTTTCTCCACGACTTCCTTCAAAGTAAAAGTTATCAGGAAAGGTTTGGAGTCTAGCTGCCTCTCTAACTGTTATTGAACGACATTGAGCTCTATCTGGATGAATAAAATAATGACCATCCTTTGCCAAATGAGCTAATACGGTATGACAAGCTTCATCATTTCCCTCAACAACCTTAAATCGATCTTTGAAGGACGTTTGGTTTCTATGCGTTTTCAATTCATCTGGAAGTCTATCGTAACTAATTTTCTCTCCTCGGTTATATGCATCGATTGCCATTCCATAGATTGTCACATCTCTATCGTTATTGGGTCGTGCAATGTGATGTGTTACGACATCTTCTTCCGTTCTAATATTATTTTCTTTTAGATAAGCACTACATTGATCGTAAGTTAATCGATAGGCATCGTTTTCCTGTCCACGCTCAACTGGTGCTAAATCATCAAGTAGATCATAGACGATTGCATTTGATTTAATCTTTTCAAATTCTGGATAAAAATAATCTGTGCCTTTTCTCCACCCAATGATTATAATACGCTTTCTTTTTTGTAAAACTCTAAAGTCAGCAGCATTTTGCTCTTTAAAATCAATCTCATACCCAACTCTTTTAAGATGTGCAGTTAGATTTTTAAAAGCATCTCCACCACGTGCAGTAAGTAGTCCCGCAACATTTTCAAATACAAACATCCTAGGCTGATATTTTGTGAGGAATCTCGTATACATCTTATATAATTCGTTACGTGGGTCTTCTTCCATTGGCGTAAGCATATGACTACTCTGTGCACGACCAACAAGCGAATATGCTTGGCATGGTGGTCCGCCAATAATCACATCCACATCACTGACTTTATCTTCTTTAAGTATGGTGTCTATTTGTTCAAAGATCCCTGGTAAGGTATCTGGCGACATCTCAGCATTGATTACTGTCTTAATCACATCGTCTGGAATATGTGAAAATAATTCATCCCTAGTAATCTGACCACGCTCATATTGATAATATAAATCTAGTTCATTATTCTTCTTTAGATAATAATAAGCCGACCTTGTTTCTAGCGTCTTAGATGCTGACTTATTCATTTCAACGTGAGCAATTGGATTAAATCCTGCTTGAAAGAATCCTTCAGATAGTCCACCGGCACCTGCAAATAAATCTATAAAATTTAATTGTCCATTTTCATTCTTAAACATTATTTTATCAATTCTCATCTTTCAGCAGTTTAGTGTCAGTTCTACGCATACTTTCAATTAGTAAAATTGCTTTTTCTGAAAGCACATACTTTCCCCTTGTTGCCAGTGAAACATATTCCTCGTTTTGTAATTGTCCAATCAGAGAATTCACTTTCGCCTTTGACATTCCTAGCTCATTTGCAATTTCGCTTTGTGTCAATGGAACCACTGTCTTATCTAGAACTACTGTCTGATTTTCGTATAGCAAATTCAAAATTTTATAGCTGTCATTCAAAAAAAGATCTATTCTCATATGTTCCCTTTCTTTTTTGCATAAAAAGACGAATTTATTATACCACAAAACTGATTTTTGTTGAACTTAGATTCCAATTTTTTATACTCTACTTCGTACAATAAAACGGCGAAGCTCAAACTCATCAAAATCATAGCTCCGCCAACATAATTTATATATATTCAACTTCTTCATTTTCCTTGACCAAAATAAAATGTATTCCTGCTTCCTGAATACGCGGAACATATAATCCTTTTGACCTTCTGATACTGCTCTAAGCAGGATATTATCGTTTTTCGCCAGTGTCATGCCATCTTTAGGCAAACTCATCCTGTTACTATACCTATCTTCTTAATCCTAGATTATTCACGGCACAGCCGTGAATAATCTAGGATTAACATTAATGGAAGCAAGATTTTGGCAGATCGAGGCTATAACAGTAACAAAGTATTAAAATACATCCATGCAAATGG
>ENA-USUG01002638-USUG01002638.1-human-gut-metagenome-genome-assembly--contig:-NODE-2638-length-26569-cov-10.738902_pt1 | contig 26569 bp, 20 predicted proteins | sample MGYA00250059_ERZ773394 | MGnify/ENA primary metagenome ERZ773394 (study PRJEB29103, sample SAMN06111957) | human gut metagenome | biome: human gut; feature: ankylosing spondylitis patient; material... | reverse complement strand
TCTTTTGTTCCTCTCGGAACTAAATTGTCCAAGGTGTTTGTTCATGTTTCTCGTTGTTTAATTTACAAGGTGCACTCCGTTAACTCAGCGGGTCGCTCATAAATGAGCTTATTCATTATATCACATCAAGTTTCGTTTGTCAAGAACTTTTTTCAAATTCTTTAAAACTTTTTGTGGACTCGTTCGGCTTTGATCAATTTCTCTCTCGCAGCGAACTTGTTTATTCTAGCACAGCTTCATTAGTTTGTCAAGAACTTTTTTCGATCTTTTTCGAAGTTTTTCTTGGCTCACATCCGCTTTGCCGCCGCTCTCTCGAGCGCTCGCATATATTATCAAAGCAAAAGCCGTTTGTCAACCCCTTTTTTCGAATTTTCGAAAATTATTTTATGGCCACTATTAGTTGTGTTAATAACGGTGCGATTCCCCAACATACAGCTGCGCCCATAGCCCACGCTTCGGCTGGTATTCCATCCGTCACAAAGCTGAGTCCGAACACGGCGACCCCAAGCGCTGCCCGCCCCCAGCTCTTCCCCGTGAGAGCCGGAGCTGCCCACACGATCTGCTCCCACCCGGCCTCTGAAAGCAGGCTCTCCAGTGCAAAGAATCCCATCAGAAGCGCTGCCGAAACAACCGGCTCCAGCCGCTCCATCACCCCCAATACACTGAGGCTCTGGCTCACGGTATAAAACGGGAACGTCAGCTGCTGCGTGAGCCTTGGCGATAGGCACCCCGCCGTCAGCGCCGCGAAAGCTGCCGGGCAAACCGCCAGCAGCCCGAGCCATCCGCTCTTCACCGCCGCTTTCCTTCCCGGCAGGAACCGCAGACACGTCAGAACCAAAAGCGGCGGCACAACCTCCAGCGTCTGCCGCGCGCCGCCCCAGGGCTCCATCCACCGCAGCTGCACATTCTTTGCCGCCGCCAGAATGATAATGGTATAGAGTCCAGCAAGCACCAGAAACAGTACCCCGCATACCTTTGCCGCCTGCTTTGCGCCCTTTTCTCCCGCCAGCGTCCCAAGCAGCACGATCACACCTCCGGCAAGCTCCGCCGTTCCATCCGGAAACGCGATGCCCGCTCGCCGGGCCGTCTGCGCCGCCGTAAGCAGCGTGAACACTCCGCCAATTGCAAGAACTACCCGTCCGGCCGCTTTTCCGAACGCACGCACTGTCAGCTCTGGCAAATACACCGCACCGTTTGCCAGTTCCTGCGTCAGAACATAATACCCCGCCGCAATTGCGCAGCCAAGCAGCACCCAGCCCCAGCCAAGCCCCGCGCACGTCAGGACTGCCGGAACAGATGCCGCGCAAAAGCCCCAAGCGCCCGCCTGCCGCCCGGAAATGCTACCCTCCAAGCCGGAACCCTCCTTCTGTCTGCATTAAAACCGGCGCAGCCTCCTCGCGACTTTCCAAAAGCGCTGCCCGCGCATGGCTGAGCGTCAAATTTCCCGGATGCGCCTGCAAGAACCGAAGCGCCTGCTCCGGTTCCTCAATTTTCTCCATCGCCCGGTATAATTTCGCCGCCGGACGAAGCTGCCGGCTCACGCAGACCTGCGGCGCAAGGTACCACGCCCGGCTTGTCACGATCACATGCTCTGCCGTCTGCGTAAAAAGCGCCCCCGCGCACCCGCTTTGCAGATCCGAAAGCGCCGCATCGAGATTTCCGCCCCGGCCGACATCTCCCGTGTCCGTCGTCACCAAAACCGTCCCGTCCTTCGCGTCGATCACCAGTGCCTGCACAGGAACCAGCGCCGCCGCGTCGTGCGTATCCCCATCGTCCAGTCCCGCGAATATCGTACACACGGCCAGCGCCGCAAAAAACACCCAAAGTCTCTTCAAAACCGTCACCTCTGATTTCGTTCATCCAGCGGCCGGAGCGTTCCGTCCCGCCATTTCTGCTCCGTCAATCGTTCGCGCACCAACGCGCCCTTGACCTCTGCCTCTCCGAACGGCGCAAGATAGCTCCGTCCCAGACTCTCGAGCCCCGCCAGCTTTATAAGCAGCAATAAAAGTCCCGCCGTCACACCAAACAGCCCGAAAACGCCGCCCAGAACCGTCAGTCCCAGCCGCCACAGCCGCAGTGCATCCGACAGTTCCCGGTTCGGAAGCGTAAACCCGCAGATCCCGCTCGACGCCGTCACGATGAGCGCCGCCGGAGACACGAGCTTCGCGTCCACCGCCGCCGTCCCAACGACAAGCCCGCCGATGATCGACACCGCCGTTCCGATCGCCTGCGGCAGATGGAGCCCCGCTTGCTGTAGCAGCTCAAATGCACACAGTAACCCTACCACTTCAAAAAGCGTCGAAAACGGCACGTCCTGCTTGCTCTCAACGATCGACAGCAGCAGCTTTGTCGGCAGCATCTGCTGGTGGAACATCGCCATCGCCGCATAAATCCCCGGCAAAAGCAGGCTCACGCCCAGCGCCAGATACCGCAAGCTCCGCAGCATAGATGCAGATAAATAATCCGTCGCCCTGTCCTCCGGCGAGCGCATGAGCCGTCCGAAGCTCACTGGCGCAAGATACCCGATCGGAAGCCCGTCTACAAGCAGCCCCACCTGCCCGTCAAGCAAGCCCTGACAAAAATGGTCCGTCCGCTCCGTAAACTCCAGAAGCGGAAACGCAGTCTTCCGCGACCCCGTCACATATTCCTCGACAGCCGCAGGCGATAAAAGCCCGTCAATGTCGATCTCTCCCAGCCTCATCCGCATCCGCTTGGGAAGCTCCGGGTCGGTAAGGCCCTCCACCCAGCAGACCGTGATCTTCGTCAGCGACCGCCTGCCCACCACCGACTCCTCCAGCCGCAGCTCCGGCGTGCGCAGATGGCGGCGGATCAGGCTCGTGTTCGTGCGAAGCGTCTCCGTAAACGCGTCCTTCGCGCCCTTGACGGTGTTCTCCGCCTCTGGAGCCGACGGCGAGCGCTTCTCCCCCGTCTTCACCTCGCACCCAAGCGCCTTCCCCGTTTTCGGAAAGAGAATCACGCAGAACCCATTTACCAGCAGCTCGGCCGCCTCGTCCGTGCTGGAAGCCTTCTTCATCGACGCGCACCAGACAAGCCCCCGCTCGGCTCTCGTAAAAAGCGTCTCTTCCCGCTCGTCCTGCCGCGCCTCATGTAACGGCCGCACAATAAAATCCGCAATATCTCTGCCGGAGGTCAGCCCGTCGAGAAAGAAAATCTCCAGCTCGTTTCCGCCGGATATCACCTTCCGCGTCTCAAAATCCGCTGCCCCCGCAAATCGCGCCGCCAGCACCTTCCCATCGACCATACCTTTCACCTCATGGGAATTATTGTGCCGCTCCCCGGGAAAAACTATACGGTACTGTTTGCATCCGGCCTTCAAATATGATAAGATATTATGTACGATTTCAGCACTTTCGCGCGGATTCTCCCGCGCCATACAATATATAGATATGGAGCGACAGCCATGTACGAGTTTATCACCGAAAAAACGCTTCCCGAATACGAAGCCTTCGTCCAGTCCCACCCCAAGGGCAACTTCGCCCAGAGCTATCTCTGGGGCAAGCAAAAGCCGATGTGGAAATGGGACGCAATCGTCGTGCGCGGCGAAGACGGAGCAATCAAAGGCAGCCTCGCCGTCATGACGCGAAAAGTCCCCGGTGTCGGCAGAACCTTAATGTACGGCTGCCGTGGCCCCGTGTGCGATCTGGATGACCGTGAAACCTTCTCGCAGCTTCTTGACGGTGCAAAGGCTCTGGCGAAAAAATACAAATCTTACGTCATCAAAATCGACCCCGACGTTCCCTCGTCCAACACCGCCTTCTCCTCCATGCTCCAGAGCTTCGGCTTCAAGGCCAAGGAGGGTGGCAAAAATTTCGAGGCCATCCAGCCCCGCTACGTCTTCCGCTTGAACGTCGAGGGCAAAACCGAGGAAGAACTTCTGGCAAACTTCCATCAGAAATGGCGCTACAACATCCGCCTTGCCGAGCGCAAGGGTGTGACAGTTAGAATCTGCGGCAAGGAAATGGTTCCCGCATTTTCCGATCTCATGCTCACGACCGGCGTGCGCGACGGCTTCGTCACCAGAAAGCCTGAATACTTCTCCGCCATGCTCGATAACCTCGGCGAGCACGCAAGGCTCTATATGGCCTTCGACCCCAATGATATCCCCATCGCCGGCACGCTCGCCATCCACTACGGCGACAAGGTCTGGTACCTCTACGGCGCGTCATCGAACGAGCACCGGAACCTCATGCCGAACTATCTGCTCCAGTGGCGCATGATCCAGTGGGCGGTCGAAACGAACTGCCGCATCTACGATTTCCGCGGCGTGTCGGGCGACGTGTCCGAGGATAATCCCCTCTACGGCCTCTTCCGCTTCAAACAGGGCTTCGGCGGCGATTTCACCGAGTTTGTCGGCGAAATGGACCTTGTCCTCTCCCCCGCCATCTACTGGGCTGTCGAGCACGGCACGTCCGTCTTCAAGGAGCTTCGCAAAAAGGTCTATCTCATCCGCAACCGCGGCAAATAAAGGAGCACGCGCATGAAACGTTACCTTGTAGATTCCGCCGCCATCTGTCAGAACCTCGAGACGCTCAAAAAGCGCGCCGGAAAAGCCCGCCTCTTCGCCGTTGTCAAGGGAAACGGATACGGTCTCGGCCTCGTGCCGCTGTCCGCCATCTGCCGGGACGCGGGTGTCGACACCTTCTGTGTGACCGAGGTCTCCGATGCCAAGCAGCTCCGGGACGCGGGCTTCACGCAGGATATCCTCATGATTCGCCCGACCTGCGATGTCGACGAGGTGCACCAGCTTTTAGACCTCAGCGTCATTCTCACCGTTTCCAGCCCGGACGACGCAGCGGTTCTCAACGGCATCGCCACCCAGCGCAAGCAGCGCATCCGCGCGCACGTTGAAATCGATACCGGCATGGGGCGCTATGGCTTTCTCCCCAGCGAGCTGGACAAGCTCATCCACCTCTATTCCTACATGGACGGCTTAGAGCTCCTCGGCATCTACACGCACTTCCATTCTGCGTTCTGCAATAAAAAAGCAACCGATTTGCAGATGGTCGCCTTCCGCTCCGTCATCCGGCAGCTTCAGGAAAAGGGCTTCGATGTCGGCGTGTGCCACTGCTGCAATTCCGCCGGTCTTCTGCGCTTTCCGAACTACGCCATGGACGCGGTCCGTGTCGGCTCTGCCATCTTAGGCCGCCTCAGCTTCAAGGGAAGCTACAATTTAAAGCGCGTCGGCACATTAGAGGCAACCGTCGACGAGCTGCGCTGGCTCCCGAAGGGCCACACCTGCGGCTACGGCGCTGGCTGGAAAGCCAAAAAGCCCACCCGTATCGCGGTTCTCCCCGTCGGCTGGTACAACGGCTTCGGCTGCCAGATGGGAAACGATCTGACGAGGCGCAGAGACAGCCTGCGCGGCGTGCTTTCAAACCTCAAGCAGCTGATCTTCGGCCGCAAGGGCTATACCGTCCTGCTCGGCACGAAGCGCTGCAAGGTCCTCGGCCATATCGGCATGCTCCACACCGTCGTCGACGTGACCGATATCAACTGCAAGCTCGGCGACAAAGCGATTTTCGACGTGAACCCGCTCCTGCTCAAGGGCGTGGACGTCATGTTCCAATAAACCATAAAAGCCCCAGCCAACCGAGCCGGGGCTTTCTCTGAGGTGATTATTATGGCACATCCCATCGCCGCCATCGCGACCGGTCTGGTCCGCAGTGGCATCGGCATCCTGCGCATGTCGGGTGACGGCTGCATCGACCTGGCAAATCGCGTTTTTGCGCTCTATAACGGTCAAGCCTTATCGTCTCTCCCCGACCGGAAGCTCACCCGCGGCACGCTTTTTGACGCGCAGAACCGCCCCATCGACGAGGCCATGGTCTTTGTCTCCCATGCGCCGCACTCCTACACGGGAGAAGACACGGTCGAGTTCCAGTGCCACGGCTCCCCCGCTGTTTTAACCGCCGGACTCTCCGCGCTCCTTTTCAATGGTTTTCATCAGGCAGGCCCCGGCGAGTTTACCAAGCGCGCGTTTTTAAACGGCCAGATGGACCTCACGCAGGCCGAGGCCGTCATCGACCTCATTGACGCGGAAACCGCCGACGCCGCCGCCAACGCGGCCGGTCAGGTTGCGGGCGTTCTGCGCAAACAGCTGGACCCCATCTACGACAGTCTCATGGACATCTGCTCGCATTTCCACGCCGTTCTGGACTATCCCGACGAGGATATCGAGCCCTTCCGCCTGCAAGCCTATGCAGACACGTTAACGTCCGCCTCAAAGAAGCTCGACGCGCTTCTTTCCTCCTGCCGCCGCGGCAACTTCATCAAAAACGGCGTGCAGACCGCGATTCTTGGCGCACCAAACGCCGGAAAATCGAGCCTGCTCAACGCGCTTGCAGGCTTCGACCGCGTCATCGTCACCGACATCCCCGGCACGACCCGCGATGCCGTCGAACAGACCGTAACCCTCGGACGGCACCTTCTGCGCTTACTTGACACCGCCGGCATCCGCGATACGAGCGATATCGTCGAGCACCTCGGCGTTGAACGCTCGTTCCAGGCCGCGCAATCCTGCCAGCTTGCCTTCTTTGTCGTCGATGGCTCCAAGCCGCTCACACCCGAGGACGAGGCCGCCATGGACGCGGCGCTGCAAGCGCCCGAGGCTATTGCAATTCTCAACAAGCAGGATCTTCCCTGTGTCATTGACCCATGTGAGCTTCCGTTTTCCTACGTCATCCCCGTCAGCTGCGCAAAGCAGGAGGGCCTTGATTTGCTCGAGCAGGCGCTCGACATGGTCTTTGACGACGAAGCGCCCTGCGACGGCTCGATTCTGACGAACGCCCGGCAGGCCGACGCCATTGCAAAATCCCGTGCCTCGATCGAAGCCGCCCTCTCGTCTCTTCGCCTCGGCATGACCCCCGACGCGGTGCTTGTCGACGTTGAGGCTGCCATGGAAGCGCTTGGCGAAGCAACCGGCCGCGTCGTCCGCGAAGATATCACCAACCGCATCTTCGAGCGCTTCTGCGTCGGCAAATAGCCTTGGCAAAACGGCTGACGCTTTCCTTCTCCTACTCCGGCCGCGAACAAAACCCACGGCTGTTTACTCAAACGAGGTAATCTTATGATCTACTTGGACAATTCCGCAACCACCAAGCCGAGCGCCGCCTGCGTTTCGGCCATGACGCGCCTGCTCTGTGAGCACTGGGGAAACCCATCGTCTGTCCATAACTTAGGGATAGAGGCCGAGCGCGAACTCAAAAACGCCCGCAAAGCCGTCGCCAACGCCCTCGGTGCAGAGCCCGACCGCGTCTTCTTCACCTCCGGCGGCACAGAAGCTGACAACTGGGCAATTTTCTCCGCCTGTGAGCGGCTCGGAAAGCGCGGCCGCCATATCATCACCACCGCCGTTGAACACCACGCCGTGCTCCATCCTTTTAAAGCTTTGGAAGCAAGAGGCTTCGAGGTCACGTACCTCCAGCCCGACGAGGAAGGCTTTGTCTCGGTCGACACGCTGAAAGCCGCCCTCCGCCCGGATACGATTCTCGTCTCCGTCATGATGGTAAACAATGAAACGGGCGCGGTCATGCCGATTGCCGATATGATCCGCGCAACCCGCCGTATGAGTCCCCTCGCCCTTTTTCACACCGACGCGGTACAGGGCTTTTTAAAGGTTCCCTTCAAAGCAAAAACCCTCGGCGCGGACATGATCTCCATCTCGGGCCACAAGGTTCACGGGCCCAAGGGCGTCGGTGCACTCTACATCCGCCCCAGCCTCCCGCTTCCCCCGTTCATCCATGGCGGCGGACAGGAGGGAAATTTCCGTTCCGGCACCGAGAACCTCCCCGGTATCTGCGGCTTTGCCGCCGCCTGCGAGGAAACCGATGCCGCAGCCGATATTGCCCATATGGCGCAGCTTCGGGACCTCTGCCGTGAAAAGCTTCAGCAAATTCCCGGCCTCGTCCTCATTGGAAAGCAGGACGCGCCGCACATCGTAAATCTCTCCCTCCCCGGCCTTCGCTCGCAGGGCATCATCAACTGCCTGCAAACAAAAGAAATCTACGTCTCCGCCGGTTCCGCCTGCTCCAAAGGCCACCGCAGCCATGTGCTCGAGGCTCTGCATCTTCCCCCCGCCGTCATCGACGGCTCCGTCCGCGTCTCGTTCTCCTGTGACAATACCGAGGCAGATGTCGACGCGCTCGTCGAAGCCCTCCTTGAGGCGAAGCAAACCCTCAAGGGTTAATCTTTTGCACCATCCATTTAACAATCCATGCATAGGGGCCGATTGAGCACATCGCCCTCTACGCATAATTTGTGAAAGCGCCGGCTGACATCGTCAGCCGGCGCTTTTGGTTTTTGAAAATCAGTCAAACACAACGTCCAACGCTTTGCAGACGGCTGCGCAGCGCGGGCAAAGGTCGTGCTCGTCGGCCTGCGTGGAGTGCATCCAGCAGCGCGGGCATTTCTTGCCGGTGGCCTCGGTGACGGTGACGGTGAGGCCGGGGAAGTTCGTTCCCGCGCCCACGACCGCGCCCTCAGGCGCTTTCTCCTCGGTCACGGCAACATTGGAGACGATGAAAAGCTCGGCAAGGTTCATGCCGGAAATTGCCTTCACAGCCTCGGCGGCAGCAGCGTCAACAGCCGTCAGCGCCACGTGCGCCTCGAGAGATTTGCCGATGCGTTTGTCGGCTCTCGCGGTTTCGAGCACGCCGTTCACATCCGAGCGAACCTTGAACGCAGTCTCCCACTTGGCCATTTCGTCCTCGGAAAGCGCATATTCGGCATACGGCTTCGACATCTGGTTAAAGAGCACGTTTCTTGCGTCGTCCTCTGCGCGGTGCGGCATCTGAAGCCAGATCTCGTCGCACGTGAACGCGAGAATCGGCGCAAAGACTTTGGTCATGGCGTCGAGGATCATCCACAGCGCGCTCTGCGCAGACTTACGGACCGCAGAGTCCTTGCCGTCGCAGTAGAGATGATCCTTGATAATATCGAGATACAGGCTCGAGAGCGTCACGACGCAGAAATCGTTCACGGCGTGGGAGACGGTCAGGAACTCATAGTCCTGATAGGCAGCCTCGCACTTAACTAACAGTTCGTTGAGCTTTGTGATGGCCCAACGGTCGAGCTCCGACATGGCTTCCGGCGCAGTCAGGTTGTTGGGGTCGAAGTCCGTCAGGTTATCGAGGCAGAACTTCGCGGTGTTGCGGAACTTGAGGTAGTTCTGGCTGATCTGCTTGAAGATCGCGTCCGAGCATCTCACGTCCACATGGTAGTCGGCCGAGCCCGCCCACAGACGGCAGATATCTGCGCCGTACTTCTTGAACACGTCCGCCGGGTCCACGCCGTTGCCGAGCGACTTGTGCATGGCCTTGCCCTCGCCGTCGACTGTCCAGCCGTGGGTGACGCACTCTTTGAACGGAGCGCCCTTGCCCAGCGCGCCGACCGCTGTCAGAAGCGACGACTGGAACCAGCCGCGGTACTGATCGAGACCCTCGAGGTAGACCGTTGCCGGCCAGAAGCCCTGATCCTTCTGCATGGAGGCATAGTGGGTCGAACCGGAGTCAAACCAGCCGTCCAGCGTGTCAGTTTCCTTGTCAAAATGCTTGCCGCCGCAATGCGGGCAGGTGAATCCTTCGGGAACGAGCTCGTCGGCCTCTTTCTCGAACCAGACATTCGAGCCGAATTCGCCGAAGAGCTTCGAGATTTTTGCGATCGTTTCGTCCGTGCAGATGGGCTTGCCGCAGTCCTTGCAGTAGAACACGGGAATTGGCAGGCCCCAGCGGCGCTGACGGGAGATGCACCAGTCGTTGCGCTCGCGGATCATGGACTTCATGCGGTCAATGCCCCACGCGGGCAGCCAGCGCACATCGTCGCACGCGGCGCAGGCCTCGTCCTTGAAGGACTCTACCGAGCAGAACCACTGCGGGGTTGCGCGGAAGATGATGGGCTTTTTGCAGCGCCAGCAGTGGGGGTACGAGTGGACGATCTCCTCAGAGGCGAAGAGAACGCCCGATTCCTGCATGTCCTTGAGAATGACGGGGTTGGAGTCGTCGACGATCATGCCGGCGTATTTACCGGCGTAGTCGGTGTGGCGGCCCTGATCGTCGACAGGAACGACCATGTCCATACCGTAGCGCTTGCAGGTCTGATAGTCGTCCGCGCCGAAGCCGGGAGCCGTGTGGACGCAGCCCGTGCCGGAGTCCATCGTGACATAATCAGCCAGCACCAGACGGGAGGTCTTCGGGAGGAATGGGTGGCTTGCGAGCATGTTCTCATAGAAACTGCCGGGATGGGATTCGACGACGGTATAATGCTCGACCTTGCCGACGTTCATGACCTTCTCGCAGAGGGCTTCGGCCACGATATACAGTTCGCCGTTATCCTCATTTTTCACGACGACGTAGCTTTCCACCGGGTTGAGTGCAATCGCGAGGTTGCCGGGAAGCGTCCAGATCGTGGTCGTCCAGATGACGAAGTTGAGCTTTGATTTATCCAGGTGCGAGAGCTTTCCCAGATCGTCGTTCATCGGGAACTTGACGTATACGGTCGTGCAGGGGTCGTCCTGATATTCGATCTCAGCCTCGGCCAGCGCCGTCTCGTCGTGGTAGCACCAGTAGACGGGCTTAAGGCCCTTGTAGATGTAGCCCTTTTTGTACATCGCGCCAAAGACCTTGACCTCTTCTGCCTCAAAGCTCGGGGCCATGGTCTTATACGGATGCTCCCAGTCGGCGACAACGCCGAGGCGCTTGAAGCCTTCCATCTGGACATCGATATAGTGCTGCGCAAAATCGTGGCACGCGGAGCGGAACTCCGGGATGGGCATGGCCTTATGGTTCAGCTTGTTCTGCTTGATGATGGCCGATTCGATCGGCATACCGTGGTTATCCCAGCCGGGGATATAGGGCGTATAGTACCCGCGCATGGCCGCCGAGCGGTTGATGAAGTCCTTGATGCACTTGTTGAGCGCGTGGCCCATGTGCAGCGCGCCGTTGGAGAACGGAGGGCCGTCATGCAGCGAGAACAGGGGCTTGCCGCTGTTCTTCTTGAGAAGTTCGTTGTAAAGATCGAGCTCTTCCCAGTGCTTGAGCATATCGGGTTCGCGCATCGGAAGGCCGCCTCGCATCGGGAAGCCGGACTTCGTCATGTTTAACGTCTGTTTGTATTCCATCGTAACTCTATGCCTCCATGTGTAATCATGTTTTTGATAAAAGAACAACAAAAAATCGCTCTGAGTCAGACTCAGGGCGAAAAACCGCGGTACCACCTGAATTCCCGAAGAAGCTTCTTCGGACACTCTTCTCCTGTAACGGGAAGTCCCGTCCGCGCTTACTGAGAAGTTCTGTTCAGGCGGATGCTCCAAGGGGATATTCAAAGGTGCGTATTGCTCCCGGCTTACACCGACCGCCGGGTCTCTGCGCGCGCAGCGCCTTCTACTTGTCCTTATCAACGCAAAATATTCAGATACGGCTTTATATTAGCCACTTCGGCCGGATTTGTCAAGGGCGAATTGGATGTTCCGGCACAGTTCCCGGTAAAATTCCACAAAAACGGGGCTTGATTTTTTTCGCGCCATCCGGTAGAATACAGAGCGCGGCGCAGTTCTTCTCCGGCGGACGCGCGGCAAGCAAATAACAGACAGTTCGTAACCATCCTGTCTCTAAACAAAACTAGGGATTGCCGCACAGGAAACTGCGGCGGATGGGCGTATTTTTTTACGCTCATTTTTTGTCCCCAAAGAAAGGGAAATTGCATCATGAAGAAAATCACATCACGCCAGATTGCCCTCAATGGTCTCGTTGCAGGGCTCTATGCCGCCGTCACGATCCTGACGGCCTCGTTCGCCTACGGAAACATCCAGTTCCGGATTGCCGAAGCCCTTTGCCCGCTCGTCGCGCTGGAACCCTCGCTCACGATCGGCCTCACGCTTGGCTGCCTGATCGCGAACCTGTTTTCGACCGTCTCCGCGCTCGATATCATCGTCGGCACGGCGGCGACGCTTCTTGCCTGCCTTCTTACGCGGTTCATCAAAAAAACGTGGGCGCTGCCGCTGCCGACGATCCTCTGCAACATGCTGATGGTCGGCGCGATGCTCTCGGCCGTTTTGATGCCCGCGAGCGAGTTCTGGAAGGGACTTGCGGTATTCGGCGCGGAGGTTGGCTCGGGAGAGGCCGTTGTCTTATACATCCTCGGCATTCCGCTCTATCAGTTCATTCGCAAAACGAAGCTCATCGACAAGCTTCTTGGCCGCGGATGATTGCAAAATCGGGCGGGGTATGATACGATAAACAGAACCAATCTGCAAGTTTTCTCAAGGAGGCCTCGCCTTTGTTTTACGCTCTTTTAACGATTTTTGCCGCCGCAGTTGCGGCCGTCGACCAATGGACGAAGGTCCTTGCGCAGCAATACCTGACCGGCACGACCGTGACGATCATTCCCGGCTGGCTCCAGCTGCACTATATCACGAACGACGGCATGGCGCTCTCGCTCTTTCGCGGCGGGCGGTGGATGTTTGTTGCGCTGACGGCGGTGTATCTCGCGGTCGTAATTTGGGCGGTCGCCAAAAAGCACATCTATAAAAAGCCGGAGCTTTGGTGCCTTGCCGCCATCACGGGCGGTGCAATCGGAAACCTCATTGACCGCGTGCAGACGGGGCTTGTCATCGACATGATCTGCATCCCGTGGTTCTCGACGTTCAACGTCGCGGACATTTTCATTACCTTCGGCGCGATCATCCTCGTACTCTATATTCTGATCAAGGACAAGGAGTTTTTGGAGGACAAGCCGAAAAAGGCCAAGGAGCCCCGCGATGAGGCTTGAACTGGACCAAACCGGCGAGCGGCTGGACGCGGCGATTGCGCGGCTCGTGCCGGAGCTCAGCCGGAGCCAGGCGCAGCGGCTTTTAGAGGAGGGGCTTGTGACGTTTGCGGGGAAGCCTCTTAAAAAGAACGAAAAGTCGCGTGTGGATATGATTCTGGATATCACGCTTCCGGAAGCCGCTGAGACAGACTTGCAGGCGCAGGACATTCCGCTCGATATTCGCTATGAAGACGATGATGTGATCGTCATCAACAAGCCCAAGGGTCTTGTCGTCCACCCCGCGCCGGGGCATCCGGACGGAACGGTCGTCAATGCACTTCTGCACCACTGCGGAGACAGTCTTTCCGGCATCGGCGGGGAAAAGCGCCCCGGCATTGTCCACCGGATTGACAAGGACACATCGGGGCTCCTGATCGCGGCAAAAAACGACTTTGCGCATGCGCATCTTTCCGCGCAGCTCAAAGACCACTCGCTCGCAAGGACCTACGAATGCATCGTCTGCGGCAATCTCAAGGAGGATTCCGGAACGATCGACGCGCCCATCGGCCGCCACCCGACGGACCGCAAGAAGATGGCCGTCACGGAAAAAAACAGCCGCAATGCCGTCACGCACTGGGAGGTCATCGCGCGCTACCGGGGATATACGCATGTGCGCTGCAAGCTCGAGACCGGGCGGACGCACCAGATCCGCGTGCACCTTGCCTGGCGCAACCACCCGATCGTGGGAGACATGGTGTACGGGCACAAAAAGCCGGAGCTTGGGTTAGACACCCAATGCCTGCACGCCGCCGCTTTGGACTTTATCCACCCGCGCACAGGGCAGCCCGTGCATGTTGCGTGCGAGCTGCCGGAATATTTCAAAAAAGCGCTCTCGAAGCTCGAGCCGTTATAACGCAAAACGCCCCCTGTATGACCGCCATACAGAGGGTGTTCTTTGTAATTACTAAAAATTTCTAATCTGTTCGTAGGGGCAGACGCGTTTTCCGCCCAATGAGAATTCTGAATTCGCCAAGAATTTACACGTTTCAAGTTGATTTTTCCGCAAGCGGACAGAGTCGTCTGCCCCTATGAGCACAGAAAGGCTCCCACCTTCTGATGGAAGATGGGAGTTCGTTTTTTGATATTCAGGTTTCGCTTCTCGGCTGCACAAAGCCTTGTCCGCCAATCTCCATGTACCAGACCCGCTCTCCTGCCGAGAATACGTCGGTGAGGCAGTATTTTTCTGCGTCAAGCTCTTCGTCTCCGACCTTCACGCGCAGCGGAGACACGCTCGAAATCTCCGCCTGCTCGCAATTCACAGCCAGAATCGTATCGAGCTGTGTGTCGTTGTCGTGGTCGATGACCGTCAGCCGCACGCCTGGGCGCGTGAGGATTTCGCTTCCCGCCTCGTTGTAGTTAAGATAGTACTGCGCGTCGTCCGCGATGGTAAGCGCGCCGCCGGACAGGAGCTTCGAGAGTGCCTGCGCGTTTTCAAACGTGTAGTAGACCTCGCTCGTCACATAGCACGGAATGCCGACCACACGGCCGTCCTTCATATAGATATCCACCGTACGCCCAAGAAGGCTCAGGTCGGACGAAACGGCAAACTCCTTGTGCCCCGCGAGCTTCGTCGTGCCCGCTGCGAGCTTTCCGTCATTTGTCGTCAGATCCGCATACTCGTTGCCGGTCAGGACCGCCGTATACCGCGTCAGATCGTACCGCACCTCGAGATACGAGCGCGGGTTCATCAGATCGTCGAGCACATATCGGTCAAGCCCCTGCGCGTCTGGGTCTGCGATCGCGGGGCAGCGCATCGCGTTATAGATGAGCAGACACGCATTGTCGCGCGTGACCGGTTGGCTGACTTGCGCCGTGAGCCCATAGTAAATGCCAAACGACTGCGCGTCTGCGTTCACCCGCTCGGCCCAGCCTGCGCCGGAATAGGTTTCCGGGTCCTGCCCCAGAATGACCAGCAGCATTTTCGCAAGCTCCTGCGCCGTCACATTGTCCTTCGGGCGGAAGCTTCCGAGGCCGTCACCTCCGATAATGCCCTCGCCCGCGCAGTAGCCGATGTAGGTCAGCGCCCACGAGTTCTGCGCATCATAGAAATACACATCCGCCGGAGCCTGCGGATTTTCGGTGCACAAAATGGCGATCAGCTTCGCCACCTCTTCGCGCGTAATATAGCTTGCCGGGCGGAACGACCCGTCCGAATAGCCTGAAATCAGCCCCAGATCGACCAGCATCTGCACCGCGCCGACGTTGCGGATCTCTCCCCGGTCGGAAAACTCCGCGCCGTCGCTCGCTCCAACCGGCAGCGCCAGGCAGAGCAGCAGACACACGCACAATACCAGGCAAGCGGTTCTTCTTTTCATACGCCGCCTCCTTTGATAATTCTGATTCCAGTATAAACGCCCCGCGCGATCTTTGCAAGGGCGCTCCCCCATCTGTAATGTAACTGTAACCTTTCCGCGCCGTAACCCGTCGTTTATCCACAGCTTTGTGGAAAATTCATCCGTTTATCCGCAAAATGCAGACCAGAGAAATGAACGCTCCGCCCTGCATTCATGCGTTTGTTTTACTTTACGGTAATGAGCGTATACTCGTCCGTGCCGAGCCCAATTTTCTTGCCGTGCTCGATGGCCGCCTGCCAGCAGGTATCCGGATGCGCGGCATGCAGATGGTCGTGGTCGTGCGGGTCGCCGCGCTCAGCCAAGGCGCTCCCCGGCAGAATCGGCTGACGGTTCACCGCCTCGATGCACGCAAGGTCGAGCGCAACGGGGTCAAACGAGGCGAACATGCCCACATCCGGCACCATCGGCACGTCATTCTCCTCATGGCAGTCGCAGTCCGGGGAGATATCGCGCGCGATGGAGATATGGAAGCTGGGTCTTCCGTCCACAACCGCCTTCGCGTATTCCGCGATCTTGTAGTTGAGCACCTCGACGGCCTGATCGTAATCCGGCGTGATCGCGTCCTTGGGACAGACGGCGATGCACCGGCCGCAGCCAACGCACTTTTCGTGGTCGATCCGGCACTTTTTGTCCGTGACGATGGGCGCACCGTGCGCGCAGATCTTCGCGCACTTGCCGCAGCCGACGCAAAGCTCCGTATCCACGGAGGGTTTCCCCTGTGCGTGCATTTCCATCTTGCCCGCGCGCGATCCGCCGCCCATGCCGAGGTTCTTGAGCGTGCCGCCGAAGCCCGCCTGCTCGTGGCCCTTGAAGTGCGTCAGTGAAATGATGATATCCGCGTCCATGAGCGCCCGGCCGATTTTCGCGTTTTTCACATACTCGCCGCCCACAACCGGAACCTCCACGTCATCGCCGCCGCGAAGGCCGTCCGCGATGATCACATGGCAGCCCGTCGAGAATGGGGAGAAGCCGTTGATATACGCCGCGTCCATATGCTCGATCGCGTTTTTCCGGCTGCCGACATAGAGTGTGTTGCAGTCGGTCAGAAACGGCCGTCCGCCTCTGGCCTTAATAAAGTCCGCCACGGTCTTCGCGTAATTCGGGCGCAGATACGCCAGGTTTCCAAGCTCACCGAAGTGCAGCTTGATGGCGACGATTTTTCCCTCAAAATCGATATGCCCCATTCCGGCCGTCGTCAGCAGCTTCTCCAGCTTCTGCTGCTGGTTCAGACCCGGATGACAGCGGAAATCGGTAAAGTATACCTTAGCCTGTTCCATGCGCGTTCCCCCTTGTCATTTGTAATCATCCAGAAGTATACCTGTTTTTTGGAATTTGTCAATCCGTTTGCCCTTCCAGCCGGAACTGCGCATTCAGTAACGAAAAATTTGCCGCAAACGGCCGCATGAAGTTCCAGTACCCGAGACCCCCGAGCCCATATTGTCTCACAAGCGCAAATTTCGCAAGGCTCGAGCGCACGTCCTCGAACCATACCTCGTGTACCGCGCCGTCCATTCCCGTGTACGAGAACCACGGTGTCTGTGCCTGTTCATCGAAGAAAATTTCGCTTCCCGTGTCAAACGCCAGCTGCGCCGCCGCCTCGTTTCCAAGCGTCGCTGCCCGTGTCAGCCCCGCCTCATACGGAAGCGTCCAGTCGTACGCGTAGTTGGGAAAGCCAAGTAAAAGCTTCCCCGCCTCGATGCGCGACACCGCGTACTTCACCACCCGCTCCACCGCGTTCAAAGGCGCCACCGCCATCGGCGGCCCGTACGTAAAGCCCCATTCGTACGTCATAAGTAAAATTTTGTCAGTTTCCTGCCCGATGGCGGCGTAGTCGTGTCCCTCGTAGAGTACGCCCGGCTGATCGTCGGACGTTTTGGGCGCAAGCGCCGCCATGAGATAGCCGCCCGCCGCGTGGACAGCATCCGCCAGCTCCCGCAAAAAGGCCGCATAGCCCGCGGCCAGCGCCCGCCCCAGATACTCAAAGTCCACATCCACGCCCGCAAAGCCCTTTTCCCGCATCACACGGACGATATTCTGAATCAGAGCCCCGCGCGCCGCGTCATCGCCAAGCACTGCGCCCGCCCGCTGGGCAGAAAAGCTTCCCTGCTCTGTGAGCGTCGACAGATGCAAAAGCGTTTTCGCGCCAAATTCCTTCGCCAGCGCCAGAAGCCCCTCGTCGTCCGGCTCCACCAGCTCGCCTGCTTCCGTAAACCCATACGTAAACGGAACAAGCGTATCGGCGTAGGGAAGAATCCCGCGCAGCGTCCGTTCGTTCGCCCAAGGGTACGCATATCCCAGAAGCGTCGTTTTTTCCGTTGGACGGTCTTCGATGCTCGTCATCAGCACCTGCCCCGGATACAGCCGCTCCTGCGAGGATAACCCCGGGTTCAGCCGGTAAAGCCCGTTCTGCGTGAGCGAGAATTTCTGCGCAATGGAAAACACCGTGTCCCCCGGCTGCACTGTGTAAAGCCCCTCCGGCCTTAAAATCAAAACGGCCTGCCCCACCGACAGCCGGTACGGCTCCGTAAGCCCATTGAACCGCGCGAGAAGCCCCGGCAAAACGCCGTATTCCCGGCCAATCGACCACAGCGTCTGCCCCGGCTGTACCACATGAATCTGCATACAATCACCTCACAAAATCTTATGCCTCCCGCGCCTGAAAACATACACTGCCCTTGCAGGCTTTTCTTTTTCGCGCTATACTGTAAAAAACAAATCTGGTTTCCCGGGAGGTGTCCCATGCAGCTGCAATTGCCGCAGCTCTGGCTGCTTGATCTGCGCCCGCTTATGCAGGATGAGCGGTGGCGCGCGTTTTTGCCCGAGCTTCCCATTGAGCGCCAAACGCGCGCGCGTTCCTGCCGCCGGGAAGAGGACGCAGCAAGAATCACCGGCGCGGGCTTTTTGCTTCAGCAAGCACTTTTGTCTCTCAATATTCCCGTATCCGAGCAGATTTTCCGGAAAAACGACTGGGGAAAGCCGTATCTTGCCTCGCATGCCGTCGAATTTTCCCTGACCCACGCATCCTATTACGCCGCCTGCGCGCTGGATGCGTCGCCTGTCGGGCTCGATCTGGAGGCCCCGCGCATCACCATGGCCGTTGCAAAGCGATACTTCCATCCGACCGAGCTCGCGTTCCTGGAGTCTCTTCCCGAGCCGGAGCAAACCGACGCGCTGCTTCGCCTCTGGACCATTAAAGAGGCCTACACCAAGCAGCTTGGCCGCGGCCTTCACATTCCGCTCGATTCTTTCTATGCAGACCTGCATGAAAGCGAGGCAAACTTGTATCAGGACAGCCGCCCCATTCCCGTCCGCCTGCACGAATATCCATTAAACGGCCTCCGCCTGTGCCTCTGTTCCAATTCAGAACGCCCGGAGATCACACACTTTATCCCCAACCTATAAAAACTACCGCAAGTGCCTGAATCAGCACCTGCGGCAGTTTTTTTGCATTTTTCCGGGAAGCTCGTAGGGGACGATGCCCACATCGTCCCGGCGGATGAGACCATTTTAACGAAAATTTTTGGCGAATTCGAAATTGCCCAATGGGTCGATGTGGGCATCGACCCCTACGCATTTGGGTAAATTCCTTGCTGCACTCGTTTTAGATTCTCGCCGTATTACACGTCAGATACACAACCTGCCGCTGCTTTGCAAGCTCCCGGAGCATCGAAAGCGCCCGGCAAGTTGCCTCGTCGTCGAGATTCACGAACGGGTCGTCAAGCAGCAAAAACGGCTGCTCCTTCCGGAAAAGCGCGTCCACCAACGCCAGCCGCATGCACAGCATCATACCGTCGAGCGTTCCCGCGCTGAAGCTTGCCGCATCGCGTGCCGCGCCCTGTTCGTCGACGAAAAGCCGCAGTTCCCGGTCCAGCATCACATGCCCGATTTTCTCCCCGAGAAGCGCATCCGCATACCGCACAAACCCCTGCTCCACACGGCCGACATAGCTGTTTGCAAGCGTATCCTTCGCCCGCGTGAGATAGTCCATTGTAAGATCGGCCAGCTCGCACTGCTTCTGAAGCGCTTTTCGTGTCTCGTTCAACTCCTCCAACTTATCTGATATCTCCGAGATACGCTCGACCTCGCGCCGAAGGGCATCGCGTCTCTGCCGGAGCTGTCGGAGAAGTGCCTCCTGCGCGTCCAGCTCCCGCTGCGTCTGCGCCTCCTTTTCCTGAAGCGCAGCCATACTTAAGGTTTGCTCCTGCGAGTCATCTGCGGCGATCTCCGCGTTTTCCTGCAAATAGTCCGCCAGTCGCGCGCGTTCCGTCTCAAATGCCGTCATAGCCGCCGCAAACGCACGGGAATCGTCTTCCGCCTGTGCAAGCAGCTGCTCTTCTGATTTCCCGGATAACCGGTACGTTTCAAAAAACGCCGCAAGCTCATCCGTATGCGCCTGAGCCTGCCGCTCCGCATCCTGCCGTTCTGCATCCAGCTGCTGCGCGCGTTCCTGTACATGCGCATACTGCGAAGCGCGTTCGCGCAGCGCCCGGACTGCCTGGGAGAGCGCCTGCGCTGAATCCGCAAGACCGTAACGGGATAAAATCGCGCGGATCTCCGCCGTCAATGCATCGATTTGCACCTGCTGCTCCTGCCGCTCCTTTGCCAGACGTTCTTCCTTTTCGCGCAGACGCAGATACGCGTCCTTGTCCAGCCGCAGCTGCACCAGCTGCTCGTCCGGCCGGGAAGCATCCGGGTAAAATTGCAGCAAAAATGCCGTTACGCCGTCCTGCAATTGCTCGATCTGCCGCATCTCTTCATCCGCACCGTCTGCCGCCTGCGAAGTCTTCCTCCAAAGCAGCGCCGCAGCAAGACTGAGCGTTCCCAGTACAGCCGCCGCAATCCCAAGAGAGAGCTTTTCCGCAACCAAGCAGCCGATTCCTGCCAGCAAAAGCAGCGCACCCAGCGCCAGAATCGCGATTTTCGCGGAGCCGGGTCGCTTTTTCTCGTTTTTCTGCGCCTGCTTTGCGTCTCGAACGGCGCACAGCTCCGCAATCCGGCGGCAGTCCTGCTGCTTTTCCGATAGTTCCGCATCGTCCGGCAATCCAGTATGGAATATTTTAGCATATCTTTTCAGCTGCTCTGCTTCGTCGTCCGGCATTGCCGCGCGGTTTTCAATCGACAATGCCGCAAGCTCCTGCTGCCCAGCCTCCAGCCGGTCCAGATCGTCCGCAACTCGCACCCGGTCAGAAAAAAGCGGCGCACCTTCTTCGATCACCTGCCGGTCTTCCATCGAGAGTACCAGCGTCCCCTGCCTCTTTTCCAGCTGCCGCAGCGAAATGACATTCTCCCGCTGCCGCCGGATTTCCTCTGCCGCAGGAAGTCCATCCGGATATTTTTCGCGCAGGGCCTGCATCGTCTCGTCCTGCTGTTTCACCTGCGCGCGCAGCTCATAGAGTCTCTCTTTTTTGAGCTGCCGTTCCCGCTGCCCCGCGGCCTTTTGGATATCCGCCCGCACGAGCGCGAGCTCCGCTGTCTTTTCCGCCTGCTGCGCGTTCTGCGCGTCGATCTCCCGTAAAACCGATTCTAATTCCGGCCGTTTTCCTTCCGCGCGGAACCGTTCGTCCTCCAGCGCGCGAAGCTCCTCCGCCAGCCGGTCAATTTCGCCGTTTGACCCGCGATAGGCCTTGCGTTCGCTCCGGTACGCGCGCAGTGCAACCATGGCGGTATCGAAATTGTTCATGTCATTCGTGTCGTCCACAAGATTCGTCAGCTTGGCCCGTATGGAGCTCGTCGCCTCCAACTCCCGCGCGGCCAGCTGCGGAACGAACGTGCTGCGCGCGAACGACTCCGCATCCAGCCCGAAGAGCTCTTCTCCGAGCTTTTCCGAAAACGCGGTTTCCTTCGTCCGGTTCGTCAGATCATAAATCTCAAATGAATCCTTCGCTGCCGTCTTTCCAAAGTATCGTGTCACACGGTAGCTTGTAACCCCGTGCGAAAACTCCAGAAATCCGCCGTATTTTCCGCCCTGCCATGGCTCGTACCGCTTGCGCTCGTTATTGGCCGCGGTTCTTGCCCCCGTGCGCGGCAGACCATAGAACATCGCCTTCAAAAACGCCGCCAGTGTGCTCTTACCGAAGCCGTTTTCCCGGCAGATGACCGTAAGGCCGCTTTCAAATTCATAGTCGAACCCGGACAGCACGCCGAAATTTTCTATATGACACCGCAGAAGCCTCATAATGAAATCTCCTCTCCCGCCAGCGCCAGCACGCCTGCGCGAATGACCGCCGCCTTCTCGTGCTCGGAAAGCTCGCTCGCAAGCACCTGCCGGATAAACTCTCCCTTGAGCGATACGTCGTTCCGGTACCGCTCAGGCTCGACAGCCAGTCTCGTCTCATCCTTTACCTTGGCAAAGAAAAAGCTTCCCGCAATCTGATTTTGCAGATACGAAACAGAAAGATCCGCCTCCGGCGATATTTCGCCCATGAGCAGAAATTCTACCATATCGTCCGGCGAGATTCCCTGCGCCGCCTTCTGGATGCGCGCGGCAATCTCCGCACTGCGCACACACCCCGCCACATCCGTCTCCACCCGATGCAGCGTCCGGCAGGAAAACGGGACAAATTCCAGGGTAACGCGCCCGCGCTCGATGGTTAAAAGCACAAAGCCCTTCTCCCCGCACTCGTCAAATCCGCGCCCCTCAAGGCATCCGCTGTAGCAAAAAGCGCCCGTTTCATCGAGCTTTTGCAGGCTATACGTGTGGAGGTGTCCCAGCGCAAGATAATCAATGCCCCGGTTCTGCAAAAGCTTCAAATTGATCTGATCCTTGCCGCAGCTTGTGCCGGCTTGTCCATGGAGCGTCACAAGGTTCACACAGCCATCCACATGCGGCAATCTCTCGTAAATTTCTTCTCTGTCCTCACTGAGTACCACACCCGAAACGGCCGCGTCCTCATAGCAGTAAGTTCTCCAGCTGTCTCCAAACAGCTTCAGATTTCCCGGAAGTTCCCGGTCACAAAACGCGTCTGCCGCCTCGTCGTGGTTTCCGGGCAGATACAGATAGTCGACCTCCGGCGTTTTTTGCATCGCGTCCAGAACCGCATCTACCGTCCGCTCCCGCACACGGTCTCCATCAAAGAGGTCTCCTGCAATGATGACCGCCCGCACGCCGTTTTCCCGCGCATACTGTGTCATGCGCACAAAAGAGCGCAGCACTTCCGCGCTCCGTGTTGCCGCCTGCCGCGCCGTCATGTGCGTCTGCATGGGGCTGTCTAAGTGAATATCTGCGCAATGAATCAGCTTCATACCATTCCCTCAGTTTCCGTTTTCATAAAACAGATGCAGCGTTTTCGCTTCCTGCGCTGACGCTGCTTCCTCGCCCATTTGCAGATGCTCCTGCCGCGGCGTGAGCGCCAGATGAATTTGCCAGCCGCTGATTTCTCCCGCGCCGTTTGCGCGATAGGTCAGCGTATCCTCGTAATCCTCCGGCGCTCCTTCCTCCGTCAGCGAAACGTAGAAGCCTTCCGCGTCCGGAAAACGCGCGCGAATCTCCGCCTGCGGCAAATACTTCAGCGCATCCAGATAGTCCGCCAGCTGATACTGCGTCTGCTGCCGGGCCCATTCGCTGCGCTGCGTCACAAAGAATTTGCCCGTATCCGAGAAAATCCGCAGCTGCGCGCTGTAGGTTGTATTGCCCTCGGGATAGAAAAAGCGAACCGTTCCACCATCCGTCAGCTCAAAATCCGCCGTCAGCTGCAATTCAAAATTATCTCCGTTCACATAAAAGGCCGTATTCTTCCCGCACCTCTGCGCCTTTCGGATATGGGTCAAAATTTGCTCCGTGTCCAGCTGCGAGACATTTTTCCCGGCCATGAGAAAGTTCTGCTCCGCCTTCCGGGCCGATTGCAAAACCGTTGCCGCCAGCGCGCAGACAGCCGCCAGAAAAATGATCCACGCAACCGGCAGCTTTATTTTCTTCATTGCCTCCTACCTCATTTCTCCGCAATCCGTGTTTTCCTGTCCGTCCCCCGTCTTTTCCAGCAGCACCACCGTCTCGACTGTTGTTTCAGTTTCCAAGGGAAGTTCTTTCACTTCCTCGCCATCAACAGGCACAGGGAAGTTGAATACAATCTTCTTTATCCAGCTTCCGTCTTTTCTCTTTTCCGGGAACATCTCAATTCGCTCAATAAAGGCTTTCATAAACTCTTTCTGTTCTGCTTCCGTTGCGGAATGGTAGACTTCATCAAATGCCAGTAAGAGCCGATAAATGTTATCGCCGGAGATTTTCTCCTGCTGGATGCTGCGTATCTGACTTTGCAATTCGCCAATCTGAACTTCGATTTCCTCTATCGTATCATACTGTTCATCATATCGGCGCTGCAAATCCAAAATTTTTCTGTCATAGTGGGCATCGTTGATGTCCAAAGTATCCATCTGACGCTCCAAGCGGCTTTTCGTTCCAAAGGCTTGCTTTAGCTGTCCTTGCAGAACGGCGATCTGCTTTTCCATATCCTCTGTATCAACCGCCGTTCCAATTTTCGCTTGAATTGCTTCTATAAATCGGGGATTGCTGACCATAGCGGAGATGACCTTCGCCACAAATTTGTTGATTTCCGTCTGCTCGATATTCAGCCGGAAGCTGCACTCATGTCCCGTCGGCGTAACCGTATTTTTGCAGTAGTAATAATACCGTGTTTTCTTGTCCTTGCTATGAGCCTTGGCAATATTGCCGTACATACTCTTTCCGCAACACGGGCATTTCAAAATACCGGATAGGATGTGTGCGTGGTCTGGATTGTTGACCTTTTCCCGCTTAAAGGAATTGATCTTGCGCTTTTCCTGTGCCAGATACCAATCTTCTTCGGAAATGATGGCTTCATGCTGACCATCGTAAACAGGGAACTCCGACTGCTCGACCACGTGCATCTCATTTCTTGTACCTTGCCTCTTTTCGGTTCTCCGTCTGCCATAAGCAATTTTACCCATATAAACGGGATTATCCAGTACGTCCTGCACGAAGTTCCTTGAAAATCCGGGGATGGTGTTATTTTGCCGCAGCTTCTTCACAAACCCGTTGCGGTTGAGATATTTAGCAACTCCGGCAACGCCCTCATTGGTATGGATGTAGCGGTCATAAATAACACGGATTACTTCCACTTCATCCTCCGCAATGACAAGGTTTCCGCTTTCCAATTTGTATCCATAGGGAGCGAAACCGCCGTTCCATTTGCCCTCACGAGCCTTTTGCTCCCGTCCTGCCATTGTCTGTGTGCGGATATTCTCTCGCTCGATTTCCGCCACCGCAGACAGCACGGAAATCATAAGCTTTCCGGCATCCTTGGAGCTGTCAATGCCATCCTCCACGCAAATCAGGTTGACACCAAAATCCTGCATGAGCTGCAAAGAGTTCAGAACATCGGCTGCATTTCTGCCAAATCTGGAGAGCTTAAAGACAAGCACATAGGAAACGCCGTCTTTGCAGTCCTGGATGTCGTTCAGCATCCGTTGAAACTCCTGCCTCCCTTGGATGTTCTTGCCGGAAAATCCTTCGTCAGAATACTCCCCGGCAACGACCATATCCTCGTATGCCGCATACTTCCGCAACTTGTCCCGCTGGGCATCCAAGCTGTATCCGTCTACCTGCATGGAGGTGGACACTCTCGTATATAGATAACATTTAAGTTGCTTCTTTTTCAGAATCGCCACCTCCTTCGCTCATTTCTTTTACCATCAATCCCTCGTTGCGGATATAATACTCCAAAAGTCTAAGCACATAATCCGGTGCATGGCGGTTGTCCAATTCCCACTCGGTCATAGTCCGGTAAGGAATATGGACGAGCTTGCAAAAATCTTTCCGGTTCAGTCCTGTGCTTTCACGCAACTTAATAATTCTGTTTTTACAATCCATTCGTCTTTTCTCCCAAAAAGCAAAAATACACGTTGCGTACATATTATAGCATAGCCGCAACAAGTACGCAACGTGTAAATTGTAAATTTTTACGCAGCCTTATCCGTCAAAGGCTGCGCTTGCTTATCATCCTTGGAACACTCCACCGTTTGCGGTGTATCCTGCTCTAATTTATCCAAAACCTGATGCCCGTACTTCTGGAGCATCTGGCTCATAACATCCACACAGCGGTCAAATGCCGCATTATATTTCGCTTCCTCATAATATTTCTTCAATAGGCGATTCCTCCATCAAAGTTCCATATCCTGTCCACGCTTCCGGTCAGGGTGTTTGTGTTCCTGCGTTTCCTTTCCTCTGATGAGGATAGAATTGATAAAAGCCCGAACCCTTTCGGATGCAATTTCCAGTGCATCCAGAAAAGGCTGGGCTTTCTGTTTCAGTTCCATATATTTTTCGTTTACTGCTTCATACCGCTGTTTCCAGATGGAAACCGTCTTTTCAGCGGAAGCCAGTTTCTCCTTCAAGCGCTTGTTGTCAGCATTGGCGATAATGCCGTTGACCGCATAGCGTTTGAGCGTGTCGCACTCATCCGGTGTCAGCGTGATATTATTTCCGAATGTGGCTTTCTTTCCCATCGTTTCAATCTCCTGCACCGTCAGAGCAACGGTCTTTGCTGTTTTGGTTTCCTTTTGCAGAGCTTCCAGTTTCTTTTTCTGTTTCTCCGTGGCATCTTTGGCATTCTCCAACCCCCGCTCCGCCTGTGCCACCTGTCCGGTCATAGCTTCCAAACGCTGCTGTTCAGCCTGAACCTTGAACTGTGTCACTGTCAGATGTTCCTCGGTGCTGCCACGCTCTCCACGCTCCACATCGGTATATCCGGCATTTCGCATGAAATGAAAAAAGTCATCCTGCAACACACTGTAGGACGACTTCAAAATCTTTTTTCCGTTTGCGTTGAGCATGGGATTTCCGTTTTCATCAAGCAACGGCTTGGAGTCCCATTTCTTACTTCGGCTGACCTGTGTAATTGTTTCCTTTACCGTTCCCCGGAGTGCTTCATCCTTACACCGCTTCGACCAAAGAATCTGCTTTTCCACCACCGGGATATAAACCACATGAAGGTGATAGTGGTACACATCCTCGCCAAGAGCTTCGGACATTGCCCGGTTGCGCTCATCGGCGTGCATCACAGCGGAGAGGATATACTGCTCACCACCCACGATCTCCACAGCGGCTTTATAGGCATCGGTATAAAACTGTTTCGCAAATTCATAGCCGCCGTGGTTGTAGAAATAGGCGGAGTTCACATCAAACACCAACTCGCCGTATTTCACAGCATCCGGTTTCAGACCTCTTGTGGAGATCACATTATCATGCTCCATCTGCTCAAACATTTTCACATAATCATCCGTGGGTGCTTTGAAATGAACGTTCAGAGAAGTGCGCTCCGGCACGATGTCCTGATTGCTGTAGCTGTCCTTTTCACGCTCATTGTGTTCCTGTACCTTCGCCACATCCGCAGGCGTTTCCAAGTCCTGATTTCTGGCTA
>ENA-USUG01002621-USUG01002621.1-human-gut-metagenome-genome-assembly--contig:-NODE-2621-length-26693-cov-80.249286_pt1 | contig 26693 bp, 26 predicted proteins | sample MGYA00250059_ERZ773394 | MGnify/ENA primary metagenome ERZ773394 (study PRJEB29103, sample SAMN06111957) | human gut metagenome | biome: human gut; feature: ankylosing spondylitis patient; material... | reverse complement strand
AGTACACCCTGTCCACCTGCCAGCTGGACTTCTGCCTGCCCGCAAAGTTCCACCTGACCTATGTGGACAAGGACGGCTCCGAAAAGACCCCTGTGGTGCTGCACCGCGCAATTCTGGGCTCTCTGGACCGCTTCATGGCCTACCTGATCGAGGAGACCAAGGGCAAGTTCCCCACCTGGCTGGCTCCCACGCAGGTCAAGGTGCTGCCCGTGTCCGAAAAGACGCTGGAGTACGCACAGGACGTGACCGAGAAGCTGTCTGACGCCGGTATCCGTGTTGTGCTGGATGACGACAACCAGAAGATCGGCTACAAGATCCGTGCCGCACAGCAGGTGGACCGCGTGCCCTATATGCTGGTGCTGGGCGCCAAGGAAGCCGAGGCCGGCAACATCTCCGTGCGCGACCGCAAGGGCGAGACCACCGAGATGAGCCTTGAGGACTTCATCGCCAAGGTCACCACCGAGATCCGCACCCGCAGCCTGTAAGGTATAAATGATAAGTACCCCGGAAACGCCTGTCGGCGTTTCCGGGGTACTTTTTTCATAGCAAAAGCCCCGCTCCCTTGTGCGCAGGAGCGGGGCTTTCGACTTACTGGTGACTCGAACGAAAAAAGGAAAAAGGAAAAAGGAGAACGATCTATCTGTCACGCCGGGCGGCGGGGACTGTGTCGGAGCAGCCGGGCTGCCGCCGCAGCGGGAACAGCAGAGAAACTTGTGGAGCGTTACTCCACGTCCTGCAGAGCGGCGTAATCTTCCTCGCCGGTGCGGATCTTGACCACGCGGGTCACGTTGTAGACAAAGATCTTGCCATCGCCGATATGGCCGGTGTACAGGGCCTTCTTGGCGGCCTCCACCACAGCGTCCACGCTGATGCGGGAGACGATGACCTCCACCTTGATCTTGGGCAGCAGGGTAGTATCCACCGGCACGCCGCGGTACTTTTCAGGGGTACCCTTCTGGATGCCGCAGCCCATGACCTGCGTTACGGTCATGCCGGTGACGCCCAGATCATTCAAGGCAGTCTTGAGCTGATCGAACTTTGCCAGCTTTGCAATGATGGACACCTTGTGCATACCGGTGTCGTAGACGCCATCGTGGATCACAGGCTCGCGCACCACCGGCACGGCAGCATCCATCTGCTTTGCCGAAGCCTTGGTGATGTCGTCCTCGCCAAGATCAGTGTTCTCGTTGGGGGTCATGGCAGCGGAGTTTGCATCCGAGATGGCAAAGCCTGCATAAGCGGAAGCCAGACCGTGCTCGTGGATGTCCAGACCGTCGATCTCCACCTCGGCGGGCACACGCAGGCCAAGGGTCTTATCAATGATCTTGAAGATGATGAACATCACGATCACAACATAGACATCCACGCAGACCAGACCCAGCAGCTGGGTGCCCAGCTGTGCCAGACCGCCGCCGTAGAACAGACCGGCATGGGCGGTGTTGGAGCCGGTGGAGAACAGACCCACCGCAATGGTGCCCCAGACGCCGTTTGCAAAGTGGACGGAAACAGCACCTACGGGGTCATCCACCTTGGCGATCTTATCGAAGAATTCCACGCTCAGCACCACAAGGATACCGGCCACAAAGCCGATAAAGAAAGCGCCGAAGGGAGAAACAGTATCGCAGCCTGCGGTGATAGCCACAAGGCCTGCCAGAGAGCCGTTCAGGGTCATGGAGACATCCGGCTTGCCGTAGCGCAGCCAAGTGAAGATCATGGTCACGCAGGTAGCAACGGCTGCGGCGAGGTTGGTGTTGAAGCAGACCAGACCGGTCAGGGTCATAGTAGCATCGGTGGACAGGCTCAGGGAAGAGCCGCCGTTGAAGCCGAACCAGCAGAACCACAGGATGAACACGCCCAGAGCACCGGCGGTCAGGTTGTGGCCGGGGATGGCGTGGGGGTTGCCGTCCTTATCGTACTTGCCAATACGGGGACCCAGCATCCATGCGCCCAGCAGAGCGATGACGCCGCCCACGTTATGCACGGCTGCGGAACCTGCAAAATCGTGGAAACCCATGCTCTGCAGCCAGCCGCCGCCCCACATCCAGTGGCCGCAGATGGGGTACACCACCAGCGAGATGGCGGCAGAGTACACGCAGTAGGCCTTGAAGTTGGTGCGTTCGGCCATGGAGCCGGAGACGATAGTGGCTGCCGTAGCGCAGAACACAGTCTGGAACACGATGTACACCCACAGGGGGATGTCCAGACCCAGATGGCTGTAATCGCCCTGAATGAAGGGATCGAAACCGCCGATCAGTGCGCCGGTGCCGCCGAACATCAGGCCAAAGCCGATGAGCCAGTAACAGGGCGTGCCGATGCAGAAATCCATCATGTTTTTCATCAGGATGTTGCCGGTATTCTTTGCCCGGGTGAAGCCGGCTTCGCACAAGGCGAATCCGGCCTGCATGAAGTACACTAGAAACGCTCCTACGAGCGTCCAGCAGGTGTTGACGGAGCTGAACATACTTTCCTACCTCCTACGGTCGTTTTTTGCACAGGGAGCCCTCTATTCTCTCCGTGCGGCAGTATCCCCGAAAACACAAAAGGCGCTGGCGGAATTGCTTCCGTCAGCGCCTTTGCTTTCGATGGCACGAGTATAGTCTCTTTGTGCAAACCTGTCAAGTATTCATCTCAAGGTTTTACGTTTTTCACAACACGGTGAAACTCTGCCGTGCTAAAGTTTGGCAAATCTTTTGCCTGTCAGCCGTTTTTGCCGTCCTTCGGAGAGCCGGACTTGTCCTTTTCCTTGGCGTTGGCCGGGCGGTGGCCGCCCTCCATCTCCCAGTGCAGCAGCATACTCATCAGAGCGCGCAGCGCAAAGGTAGCCGCCAGCGGCACCACGGACTCCAGATTCTGCAGCAAAAAGGTCTTGGCGATCTCTGCCGACATCAGAAATTCCAGCGCGGTGGTCAGGCCGCTGCTCATTTCATGGTGGAAGTCCCGGTGGTCGTTGAAGAAGGTGGCGCGGACATAGTAAAAAGTGGCCTTGGCCAGACTGGTGATGATGATGAACAGACCCACCACCTCGGCAAGACCGGCGATCATGGGCACTGCAGTTTCCAGAAAGGCATCCAGCAGGTGGGTGAGGTTCAGGTTGAACAGGGTCAGTCCTTGCATGATCTCCTCCGCAGCTTACAGCAGGGTCTTGACGTAAGCGGCCAGTTCCTCGTCCTTGCAGGAGGCGAAGAACAGCTCAGAGAACTTTGCACCCGCCACAGCGCCCTTCAGCAGCTCCTGATCGATGCTCTTCAGGCACTCGATGAGGGGCTTGAAGGTGGCAGCGCGCACGCCGTCCAGGATCTTCTTGTTGCGCTGCTCGGGCACAACGCGCTCCTTGGGGTAGCCCTGACCGTGGCCGAAGCCGAACAGCTTCTCGAAGCAGTACTCGAGGTTCAGCTCGCCACCCCAGCCGAAGCCCTTGGCAAAGGGCATGGCAACGGCGTTGCCGTCGTTGACGTGGGCAAAGGTGTAGGCATCCACAGGGTCCTCAACGTGGCCGCAGATGACGCCGGGGAAGCTGTTCAGTGCCAGCATGGCACCCTCGCCGGTGCCGCAGCCGGTAACGACGTAGTCCGCAGCGCCGCTGTTCAGCAGGATAGCAGCCAGAATGCCGCACTGCACATAGGTCAGCTGTGCAGCATCATCGGCGGCGTACATGCCGTAGTTGACCACCTCGTGGCCCATGGGCTCCACCACCTTCTTCAGGGCGGCTTCAATGATGCCGTTCTTGGCGGCCTGACTGTTTTCGTTGATAAGTGCGATCTTCATAACAATGGTTCTCCTTCTTATTTTTCCCTGCGGTGCGCAGGGATTATACAAAGTCCTCCCGCATGGGGGTAAAGAAATCCAGCATCACGCCGCCCTCCAGACAGACACAGCCGTGCATCACGCCGTTCTGCTTGAGCAGGGTGTCGCCGGGGCCTACCTCCCGGGTCTCGTCCCCGATGGTAAAGCGGTACCGCCCGGAGACGATATAGGTGATCTGGGTGTGGGGGTGGCAGTGCATGGCACCCACGCCGCCGGTCTCAAAGGTGTTTTCCACACACATGGCGTCCTTGCTATACGCCAGCACGCGGCGCTGCACCCCGGGGCCGCAGGGCTCCGGGGAAATTTCGGCATGGGGCACCCAAGGGATATCCTGATGTGCTTTTTCCATTATAGCATAACATCCTTTCCCGTACAAATACAAAAGGGACTGCCACACAACGCTGTGCGGCAGTCCCCGGTCAAGAACTGCGGAGTGCCCTCAGCGTTTACTGGGGCTGCTTGCCGATGTAGGCCAGAATGCCGCCGTCCACATACAGGATCAGGCCGTTGACAAAGTCAGAAGCCTCAGATGCCAAGAACACAGCGGGTCCGCCCAGATCCTCGGCCTCGCCCCAGCGGCCTGCGGGGGTCTTGGCAACGATGAACTGGTCGAAGGGGTGACGGCTGCCATCGGGCTGGATCTCGCGCAGCGGTGCGGTCTGCGGGGTAGCAATGTAGCCGGGGCCGATGCCGTTGCACTGGATGTTGTAAGCGCCGTACTCGGAAGCAATGTTCTTGGTCAGCATCTTCAGGCCGCCCTTTGCTGCTGCATAGGCAGAAACGGTCTCACGGCCCAGCTCGCTCATCATGGAGCAGATGTTGATGATCTTGCCGCCGCCCTGTGCGATCATATCGGGGATGATGGCCTTTGCCACGATGAAGGGAGCGTTCAGGTCCACATCAATGACCTGACGGAACTGGGCAGCGCTCATCTCGGTCATGGGGATGCGCTTGATGATACCGGCGTTGTTGACCAGAATGTTGATGTGGCCGACTTCCTCGGTGATCTTTGCCACCATAGCATTGACGGCGTCCTCATCGGTAACGTCGCAGACGTAGCCGTAAGCCTTGATGCCGGCTTCTGCATAGGAAGCCAGACCCTTGTCCACCAGCTCCTGCTTGATATCATTGAACACGATGGTAGCGCCGTTGGCTGCCATAGCCTTTGCAATTGCCATGCCGATGCCGTAGGATGCGCCGGTGATCAGCGCCACCTTGCCGGTCAGGTCAAAAGATTTGGGAGTGCACTGTGCCATAATAAAGTCCTCCTGTCAAAAAACCATATTTTACACGGCGCAAAACCGCACCGTGCTGCTTTGCAAAGCGCGTCGTATCCGGCCGTGCCGGAGTGCGCTCTTACTTGTATACCAGTCTAGCATCCTTTGCAGAAAGTGTCAAGGCATATTCTTGTGAAGTTTTATTGTACTTTCTTTAGATTTCCGTTTTTCCACCGCAAAACAGTACGTCAGCCCGCTGTTTTTTGTCATCAATTTGTGCAGGCTGACGCACCTTGTCACGGTGCACAAGATATCCCTGCTTAATTTGGGCTTGTTGACAAGTTCGGACGACCTTTGTCTTTTACCCCAGCTTTTTCTTCTGCTGGCGCGCCACGATGGGCATCAGCAGGGGAATGGGCACAAGGCGCTGAGCGCTGGTGCACAGCCGCATAAAGGCAGAGGGCACGATGATGGTCTTGCGGTGCATCATGCCCAGCAAAGCCTCCTCCACACACAGCTCGGGGGTAATGCCCCGCAGGGCAAACACCACCCCGGCGCGGTCGTTGAACTCGGTATCCACCGGGCCGGGGCAGAGGGCGCAGACATAGACCGGGCTGTGCATCTCCCGCAGCTCCTCGGCCACGCCGCGGGTCATGCTGACTACATAGGCCTTGCTGGCGTAGTAGCCCGCCATATAAGGCCCGCCGGGCAGAAGCCCCGCAGAGGACGCCACATTCAGGATGGTGCCGCCGCCCTGCGCGTTCATCTTGCGCACCACGGCGCGGAACAGCCGCGCCATGGCGGCTACGTTCACTTGGATCATCTCTTCCTCGCGGGCTTCCTCCGTTTCCAGAATGCTGCCGCAGACGCCGAAACCGGCGTTGTTGATGAAGATGTCGATGTGTTCATCCGCCAACACCTCGCACAGGCGGCTGCACTCCTCGGTGCGGGAGAGGTCGGCGGTCTCGATGCGGCAGTCGGTGCCGTGGGCTGCGTGCAGCTCCTTGGCAAGAGCCTGCAAGCGGTCGGCGCGGCGGGCAGTCATGATGAGCCGACAGCCCATAGCGGCGTACCGGCGGGCGAACTCCCGGCCGATGCCGGAACTTGCTCCGGTGATCCAGATGGTCTTTTGCATGGTGGTTCTCCTTTTTTCTTCTCGCCCCCAGAACGGGGCTTTCTGTACTTGTTGCCGCTATTTTAGCATAGTTTGACCGCATTTTCTATGCAATTTTCGTAAACGATGCAAAAGAGAACCCGAAACGCCGCAGGCGTTTCGGGTTCTCTCATAAAACTTACTTCAGCAGGTTATCGTTCTCGAAGTAGTCGATGCGCATGGCCTTGCGCACCTCGTCCAGCGTGGCGGCAGCGGTCTTTTCGGCGTAGGCGCTGCCCTCTTTGAGAATCTCCACCACTTCGGGCAGGCGCTGCTCCCACTCCTTGCGGCGGGTGCGGATAGGCTCCAGTTCAGCCTGCATGACGCTGTTCAGGAACTTTTTCACCTTCATATCGCCAAGACCGCCGCGCTGATAGTGTGCCTTGACCTCGTCCAGATTCTGGTACTCCGGCCAGAACTCGGCAAAGTGCTCGGGGCGGCAGAAAGCGTCCAGATAGATGAACACCGGGTTGCCCTCCACCTTGCCGGGGTCCTGCACACGCAGGTGGTTGGGGTCGGTAAACATGGACTTGACCTTCTTCTCGATCTCCTCCGGCTCCTCGGACAGGTAGATGCAGTTGCCAAGGCTCTTGCTCATCTTGGCCTTGCCGTCAATGCCGGGCAGACGCAGGCAGGCGGCGTTCTGGGGCAGAACGATCTGGGGCTCTACCAGCGTTTCGCCGTAGACAGAGTTGAACTTGTGCACGATCTCGCAGCACTGCTCGATCATGGGCTTCTGATCCTCACCGGCGGGCACGGTGGTAGCCTTGAAGGCGGTGATATCGGCAGCCTGACTGATGGGGTAGCAGAAGAAGCCCACCGGGATGCTGGCTTCAAAGTTGCGCATCTGGATCTCGCTCTTCACGGTGGGGTTGCGCTGCAAACGGCTGACGGTGACCAGATTCTGGTAGTAGAAGCTCAGCTCGGTCAGCTGGGGCACCATGGACTGGATGAAGATGTGCACCTTGTTGGGGTCCAGACCGCAGGCCAGATAGTCCAGTGCCACCTGCAGAATGTTCTGGCGCACCTTCTCCGGGTTGTCGGCGTTGTCGGTCAGCGCCTGCGCGTCGGCGATCATGATAAAGATCTCGTCATATTCGCCGGTATTCTGCAGCCGCACCCGCTCCTTCAGAGAGCCGACATAGTGGCCAACGTGCAGGCGGCCGGTGGGACGGTCGCCGGTCAGAATAACTTTTTTCATGATATTCTCCTTTGTCAAGGGTTTGACCCCCTCCGTCAATGCCTTGCGGCATTGCCAGCTCCCCCAAGGGGGCGCCTTTTCGCCTTACTGCACCGTAAAGCTGCGCGGCAGGAGGTTCCTTTAATCCTTTATAGTGTGTTAAGTATAGCCCCCCGGGGCGGTGCTGTCAACAAGGCCGCCGGAAAAAGAAAAAAGCGATGGAAATTTTCCATCGCTTTGCTGGCGCCTCTTGCCTGACTCGAACAGGCGACACCCTGATTAACAGTCAGGTGCTCTAACCGACTGAGCTAAAGAGGCATCTATATAAAACGGCACATGACCGTTTTACTACTATAAAATGGTGACCCGTACCGGAATCGAACCGATGTTAAAGGCGTGAGAGGCCTCTGTCTTAACCGCTTGACCAACGGGCCATACGACCATTTTCGCATCAGGTGTTCGCACCCGACTTGGCTATTTTAGCACAGGAAAAGACCTTTGTCAACAGCAAATTTCGATTTTATTGAAAAAATAAAAATTCCCGCCGCCCCGGAACGGCGGCAGACGCCGCGCCGTTATAATAGAGGATAAAGGAGCGATAAAATGGTGAAACCTAAGTTCCGATAGTTGACAATGTGGTAAAATGTGGTACTCTTAGGGTGCAAAAAGCTTTTGAGGAGGGCTTGTATTATGGCTATGAAAATGGATCGTCGTGCATTTCTAAAGACCTCTGCTGCGGTGGCAGTGGCGGCATCCATGACCGGACTGCTGGGCGGCTGCAGTGATGGTGCCATTGGCACGGATTTTGGCCCGTTCCAAGCAACAGCAACCAAGCTTGACGGCACCACCAACGCAGATAACCTTAACGCCACCGAGTGGAAGGGCGATGTCAATGTCTGGGTGCGCATCAAGGACGTCAGCAACGAAAGAAGGCCTCAGCCGCTGGCTGCCAAGCAATTTTTTGTCTTGGAGATCAATGGCGAGAAGATCACCACCTTTAACGATGGGCATCTGCTGTCGGACGGCGGCTATATCAAACTGGGGAGGGGTGAGTTCAGAGAGAACTGGATCCACTTTGCACTGACTGCCGACCAGAAAGAACTGTACGATGCCATCAAGGCCAAGACGGCTAAAGTTGTCTTTACGATCTGGACGCCCAAGGTAAGGGAGGACTATACGCTGGACTATACGACCAACGCTCTTGTAAAGCAGACCGTCTGATACCGCAGAATAGCGTTTTCCAAGGGATACCCGATACAGGAGGTGCATTGCTATGATCGACCGCAGAACATTTCTCAAGCTCAGCGCCGGGGCACTGGTGCTGACCGCCGCAGGGGCTTTGACCGGCTGCGGAGGTACCGTGATCGAAAAGACCAGCGGCGTAGCCAAGATCGGTGATGTCACCTTTATCTGCGCAACACCCTTTACTCACGGCGGCCTGGGCGACGGCATAGTCAAGCAGCTGACCTACTGGACGAAGTTCACCATCCAGAACAGCAGCGCCAAAAGGGTAGTTATCAAGCCGGAGGACATCATCTGCATCTTCCAGGAGGCGGACACCAAGGAAACGCTGTATTTCAAGAAGAACGAACTGGTTGCAGAGCCGGGGCTGACGGCTGACTACAACGGCGCGACAGAGTTCTATCTGGAAACCAAGAAACCTGTGCCGGAAAAGAACAGCACCGGCACTTATGAGCTGCGCGTGCGCTACAATGGCAAGACCGCTGTGTTCCTCTATGGAAACAACGGCAAAAATGTAACGGGCCGCGTAGAGCAAAACTGAATACACCCCGCCGCCGGGCACTCTTGGAAACAGGAGCGCCCGGCGGCTTTTTGTTTTGTGCCGCATTACCGGTTTTTTACATTGGGGCTGGCAGTATGCACAAAGTTTTACGCACTTTTTGCACGTCCATGGTCGCGGCAAGGGCGGCAAAGCGGTAGAATAAGGCCGTTCCCAAGGAAAACACAAAAAAGACAGTGCCGGGCGGGCGCCCGGGTTTTTAATGGAGGAAATTCTATCATGAAAAAGATCTCTCGTCGTTCGTTTCTGACCGTTTGCGGTGCAGCTGCTGCGGCTGCTGCCCTGACCGCCTGCGGCGGCTCCGCTTCTTCCGCATCCACTGCTGCTTCTGCTTCCACCACCGCTTCTTCCGCTGCCGGGCAGGCAGCCGGTACCCTGAGCGGCAACGTTGCAACCGGCGGTTCTACTTCCATGAAGAACGTTATTGCAGCCCTGACCGAGGGCTTTGCCGAGGTCGAGCCGGGCGTCACCGTCAGCTACGACCCCACCGGTTCCGGCGCAGGCATCACCGGCGCTACCGACAAGACGCTGGACATCGGTCTGTCCTCCCGCGGCCTGAAGGACGATGAGAAGAACGATGTGGACGGCACCATCGTGGCGCTGGACGGTATTGCCATCATTGTGAACAAGGGCAGCAAGGTCGCTGACCTGACCGTGGAGCAGCTGAAGAAGATGTTCACCGGCGAGATCACCAACTGGAAGGAGGTCGGCGGCGACGACGGCGAGATCGTTCTGGTGGGCCGCGAGGCCGGTTCCGGCACCCGCGATGGCTTTGAGAGCATCGTGGACGTGAAGGACAGCTGCAAGTACGCACAGGAGCTGACCGCTACCGGCGCTGTCATCAGCGCTGTGGAGGCAAACCCGCTGGCCATCGGCTACGCTTCTCTGTCCGCTGTGGGCGATACTGTCGCCATGGTCACCGTGGAGGGTGTGGAGTGCAGCGAGGACACCGTGAAGGACGGCAGCTACAAGATCCAGCGTCCCTTCGTGTTCGTCACCAACAAGAGCGCTGCCCTTTCTGAGCAGGCGCAGGCCTTTGTGGACTTTGCCACCAGCAAGGACGCTGCCGACCTCATCCGCACCGCAGGCGCTGTGCCCGTGAACGAGTAAAAGGCGCTCAGGGTCAGCCCGGCTGGGAGTTCCCCCCGCGAAATTCGGGGCTTCCAGCTCCCGCCCTATTGCCTGCGGCAACAGGGTCCCACCCTCGGATCATTCGCTGGTGAAACTCCCGGCCGAACTGACCCGGCAACAGGGATGGGAGGATGATAAAATCAGCCCGCCGCGCCGGCCTGCCGTTTCTGCGAGCCGACGCGGCTTTTATAAAGGATTTCAGCTATGAACAAAAAATCCTATCTGCGCCGGGTGCGGCTGCCCCGCACCCCTGCCGACTGGCTGGAAGCGGTGATGAATTTCATCTTCTTCCTGTGCGGAATGCTGGCGGTGTGCTGTGTGGTGCTCATCTCGGTGTACATGGTGGTCTCCGGCGTGCCGGCTATCCATAAAATTGGTCTGTTCAAGTTCCTGTTCGGCACAAAATGGGCGTCCACCGCGGCAGAGCCGCTGTTCGGCATTCTGCCCTTCATCCTGTCCAGTGTCTACGGCACGCTGGGCGCTGCCATCCTCGGCGTGCCCACCGGCCTGCTGACGGCAGTGTTCCTCTCCAAGGCCGCAGACCCCAAGCTGCGCACCGTGGTGGTCACCGCCATCGAGCTGCTGTCCGGCATCCCTAGCGTGGTGTTCGGCCTTTTGGGTATGCAGGTGCTGGTGCCCGCCGTGGCAAAAGCTTTCGGCAAGGCCTCCGGTGCCTGCCTGCTCAGCGCCATCGTGGTGCTTTCCATCATGATCCTGCCCAGCATCGTGTCCGTGTCGGTGACGGCGCTCAACGCCGTGCCGCCGGAGTATGAGCAGGGCAGTCTGGCGCTGGGTGCTACCGACACCGAAACATGGTTCAAGATCAGCATCCCGGCGGCGAAAAGCGGCATTGCCGCAGGCGTTGTGCTGGGCATCGGCCGCGCCATCGGCGAGGCGATGGCTGTGATGATGGTAGCGGGCAACAGCCCCAATATGCCGGACAGCCTGTTCCGCAGCGTTACTTTGCTGACCACCGCCATTGCCAAGGAAATGAGCTACGCCGGCGGCTTGCAACGGCAGGCACTGTTCAGCATCGCGCTGGTGCTGTTCGTGTTCATCATGCTCATCAATGTTGTGCTGAACGTGGTACTGAAGGGAGGAAACCGCGATGAATAACGGCTTTTCGCCCTCCCGCCGGGCATGGAACCGGGTAATGACCATTTTGGTCTGGGCAAGCGCAGTGCTGGTGATGATGCTGGTGGCCGGGATCATCGGCATGGTGCTGGTGCGGGGCATCCCCCACATCAGCTGGAAATTCCTTTCCACCACCGCCAGTGTGCTGAAAAAGACGGACGGCATTCTGCCCGCCATCCTCAACACCCTGTATGTCATCCTACTGACATTACTCATCGTATTGCCGCTGGGCGTGGGTGCGGCGGTCTACCTGACTGAATACGCCTCCAACCGGCGGCTCATTGAGATGATCGAGTTCACCAACGAAACGCTGGCCGGTATCCCCAGCATCCTCTACGGCTTGGTGGGTATGCTGGTGTTCAGTCAGGCGCTGGGCTTCCAGACCTGTCTTTTGTCCGGCAGTCTGACGCTGGTGGTGATGAACCTGCCCACCATCATCCGCACCACGCAGGAATCTCTCAAAACCGTGCCGCAGGGCTACCGTGAGGGTGCTATGGGTCTGGGCGCGGGCAAGTGGCACATCATCCGCACCATCGTGCTGCCCTGCAGCATCGACGGCATCATCACCGGCTGCATTCTGGCGGTAGGCCGCATCGTGGGCGAAAGCGCCGCGCTGCTGTTCACCGCCGGTGCGGCAGAGGTGATCGCCAAGAGCGTGTTCAAGGCCTACACCTCCAACGGCGCTACCCTGTCGGTGCTGCTGTACCTGCGCGCCTTTGAGGACGGCGATTTCACCTCCGCATGGGGCATCGGCGCAGTGCTGCTGGTGCTGGTGCTGCTCATCAATCTGGCAGCACGTCTGGCGAAAACGAAACTGAAACAGAAGCAGTAAAAATAAAGAGGTACTCTATGGAAAACACGAATGTGCCGGTGATATCGGCAAAGGATCTGAACCTCTGGTACAGCGACTTCAAGGCGCTGAAGAGCATTTCGCTGGACGTGGGCGAGCGGGAGATCACCGCACTGATCGGCCCCTCCGGCTGCGGCAAATCCACCTTTTTAAAGACCCTGAACCGCATGAACGACCTTGTGCCGGGCGTGCGCATCGAGGGCGATGTACGGCTGAAGGGCGCGGATATCTTTGCCCGCGAGATGGAGCTGACCGACCTGCGCCGCCGCGTGGGCATGGTGTTCCAGAAGGCGAACCCCTTCCCCATGAGCATCTACGACAACATCACCTACGGCCCCAAGCTGCACGGCGTGCGCAATAAGGCCGAGTTGGACGAGCTGGTGGAAAGCTCGCTGCGGGGCGCAGCCCTGTGGGACGAGGTGAAGGACCGCCTGAAAAAGAGCGCCCTTGGCCTTTCCGGCGGGCAGCAGCAGCGTCTTTGCATCGCCCGGGCACTGGCGGTCAAGCCCGAGGTGCTGCTGATGGACGAGCCCACCAGCGCACTGGACCCCGGCTCTACCATGAAGGTGGAGGAGCTGATGAACGAGCTGAAAAAGAACTACACCGTGGTCATCGTCACCCACAATATGCAGCAGGCGGCCCGTATCAGCGACCGCACCGCCTTCTTCCTGCTGGGAGAGCTGGTGGAAGTTGGCCCCACGAACCAGATCTTCAGCACGCCCCGGGACAAGCGCACCGAGGACTACATCTCCGGCCGGTTCGGTTAATGCAGGGAGGAACAAAACAATGAGCATTCGCAAACAATACGACAGCGATCTGGAAGCCCTCAGGGTTGCGCTGGTGGAGATGGGGCAGAACGCCGCCGAGGCCGTGGAGAACGCGCTGGAAGCGCTGTGCACCGCCGACACCGCAGCCGCCCAGAAGATCGTGCAGGGGGATGACCGCATCAACAACATGGAGCGGGACATCGAGCACCGCTGCATGACCTTGCTGCTGCGCCAGCAGCCGGTGGCGGGCGATCTGCGCCACATTTCCACCGCCATGAAGGTAGTCACCGATATCGAGCGCATGGGCGACCACGCCTCGGATATCGCGGAGATCATCCCACATCTCGTCACCGTGCGCAAGGAGGGCGACCCCGCTGTCAGTCAGGCTATTGCCATGGGACGCAAGGCCTACCAGATGATCTTAGACGCCATGGACGCCCTGACCGCCGAGGACGAAGTTGCCGCCCGCCGCGTCATCGCCGCAGATGACGCCGTGGACTACGACTTCAACGCCATCAAGCACACGCTGGCACAGGAGATCGCCGCCGACCCCGCCAAGGTGGACGCCGCGCTGGATCTGCTCATGGTCATCAAGTATCTGGAGCGCATCGGCGACCATGCCGTGAATGTAGCCGAGTGGGTGCAGTTCGTGCGCACCGGGCGCTACAAGGACGAAAGCATGTTCTGATACTCACTCTGCCCTTTTGGGTGCGTGTTTTCCTTATTTTCTTCTGGAAAAGGCTGTCTGCCGTTTGGCGGGCAGCCTTTTTCTGCGTGAGGGAGTTCGTTCCAACCCCTCCCGTGAAAATGCGTTTGGAGCGCTCCGCAGAGCGCGACAAACGCGAAATTTAAAATAATTCTTCCGCTGAAGATGCGCAAAGCGAACGCGGAGCGCATTCCAAATCGTCCTCTTCCCCCCTATAACCAAAATTGACTAAAAAATTTTTATCTTTTCTGCAATGTTTGCGGCGGGTGATTCGTATTCAGGGTATAAGAGCCCGGAAGGGGCTCCGCAGTTATCGTGCGGCGGGTGGTCCGGCTTCCCCCAGTCCCCCGCCTGCCGCACCGTTACGGAGGACAGATACAATGATGGCAAAGCTTGAACGCTCCCCGCAGCAAGCCCGCATGGAGGCCGTGAGCCGCGATGCACTGGTGCAGGCGGCGCTGCAGGAGATCACCCAAAATTATCGTGAGGCCAGCCTTTCCAATGTGGCAAGGGCTTATGGTGTTTCGCTGGCGTATGTCAGCGAGTGCGTGCGCGCTCAGACCGGGCGCACCTACAAGGAACTGCTGCAAAAGCACCGCATGGAGACCGCCGCGCGGCTGCTGCGCCGCAGCGATCTGAACATCCAGCAGATCATTGCACAGGTGGGCTACGAGAACACCAGCTACTTCTACCGCCTGTTCCACGAGCGCTACGGCCTGAGCCCCCGGGAGTACCGGCTGGTGCGCACCGGCACTGCTCCCCGCCGCCCCACCGCATGAACCGCCCCCTGTTTTGCTTCCCCCGACCGTCGTGCTGCTGCCCCGCGCACGGCGGTCTGTTTTTGCCGCGAGATGGAGAAAATTCTGGTACTTTATGGAATATTGTGTTATACTAAAATAAATGTACCCCGCGCGGCAGGGCGCGGGCAAGAGAGGATGAGTGGATATGTTTCGCGGAGCGGTAAGAGCAGATATGGCACGGATTTTGGATATCTATGCCCGTGCGCGGGAATTCATGGCGAAAAACGGCAACTCTACCCAGTGGGGGGACAATTACCCAAGCCCGGAGCTGCTGGAAGAGGATATCGACACCAACCGGCTGTTCGTGTACATGGTGAACGGCCGGATGCAGGCGGTGTTTGCCTTTGTCCTTGGCGAGGACCCCACTTACAAGGTCATTGAGGACGGACAGTGGCTCAACGACACTTTGCCCTACGGTACGCTGCACCGGCTGGCTTCGGCGGGCGAGAGCAAGGGCATCGGCAAGGCGGTGGTGGAGTGGTGTCTGGAGCACTGCGAGAGCCTGCGCGCCGACACCCACGCCGACAACAAGGTGATGCAGCACCTGCTGGAAAGCGAGGGCTTTACCCGCTGCGGCATCATCCATGTGGAGGACGGCACCCCGCGCATCGCCTACCAGCGGTTGTCCCTGACCCAGAGCCAGCTGGGGTGAGCGGAAAAACAGTTTGATTTGGGAGATCGGAAACGCCTGCGGGCGTTTCCGATCTCCTTTTTCATAGATGGAGCTGCCCTGCCGCGCCCTCTCCCGTGAAAATGCAATGCCGGAGCGTCCGCAGACGCTCCGGCATTGCGCTATTAAAAAAGAATTTTTCCGCTGAATATGCGCAAAGCGCACGCGGCGCGCATTTCTGATCCTCTCCCCCCTTCTGTGCCTTGCCACCGGCGGCGAAGCAGTGTATAATAGCCTCAGAACGCTACAATGCCGGAAACCCCGGCAGATACAGGAGGAATTGCAGATGAATAAACCGGTACTGGTCGTCATGGCTGCCGGCATGGGCAGCCGTTACGGCGGCATGAAACAGATCGACCCGGTGGGCCCCAACGGACAGGTCATTATGGACTATTCCCTTTACGACGCCCGCCGCGCCGGCTTTGAGACCGTGATCTTTGTCATCAAGCACGAGATCGAGGACGCCTTCAAGGCAGCCATCGGCGACCGCGTGGCCAAGGCGATGAAGGTGAAGTATGCCTTCCAGCAGCTGGAAGAGCTGCCCGCAGGCTTTGCCGTGCCGGAGGGACGTGTAAAGCCCTGGGGCACCTGCCATGCCGTGCTGGCTGCAAAGCCCCTGATTGACGGCCCCTTTGCGGTCATCAATGCGGACGACTACTACGGTCCGGAGGCGTTTCAGGTGATGTACGATTACCTGTCCACCCACGCCGATGATGATTTCTACCGCTACTGCATGGTCAGCTATCTGCTGAAGAACACCCTGTCCGAGAACGGCAGCGTGGCACGCGGCGTGTGCATCAAGAACGAGGACGGCACCCTGCAAAGCGTGACCGAGCGCACCCGCATCGAGCCCTGCGACGGTGGCGCACATTACACCGAGGACGGCGGCGAGAGCTGGGTGGACCTGCCCGGTGACACCCCTGTGAGCATGAACCTGTGGGGCTTCGGCAAGAGCTTTCTGGACGAGGCCGAGCAGCGCTTTGCGGGCTGGCTGACCGAGAATCTGCCGGTGAACCCCCTGAAGTGCGAGTATTTCCTGCCGCTGGTGGTGACCGAGCTGATCGAGGAGAACAAGGCAAAAATTCAGGTGCTGCGCAGTACGGATAAGTGGTTCGGCGTCACCTACCGGGAGGATAAGCCTTTGGTGGTGGATGCCATTGCCCGCAAGACCGCCGAGGGCCAGTACCCCGAAAAGCTGTGGGAGTAAATGCTTCGCAATAGCGGAAAAATATTTAGATCATAGCAAAGTCGGGCAGCCTGCGGACTGCCCGACTTTGTGTTTTTATGGGGTGGAACGTATTTACAAAAATCGTTCCAGCTGGATGCGGTTATCCTCTTCAAAATCCTGCAGCCGCTGGGCAAGGCGCTTTGCGCCCGGGGCGGCGTTGGGGTAGTCCTTGCAGCTTTTTACGCAGTCCACCACCCCCATGCCGCTGCCCTGTGTGAGCATCTCGGCCAGATTGCGGGTGGATTTGTCCGTAAGGGTCTTGAGCCCGATGCCCATTTTCGTGTTCAGCTTTGCCATGGTGCTCTGCCCCTGTGCGCTGCCGCCGCAGGCTTCTATGGCGGTGTGCGCCTCCTGATTCAGCTGGTGGTAGATGTTGCGCTGGCGCAGCAGTTCGGCCTTGAACTGCACATCGTTGGTCATGGGTAAAATCTGCTCCAAGGTGTTCTTGCCCATCTCGGTGTTCTGCACCACCGCCTCCAGCAGGTTGAGGTTATCGTTTTTCTGGTTTTCCATACAAAAAAATCCCCCTTTGGCACCTAGTATGTGCCCAAAGGGGGATTTTATACGTTGTTTCTCAGCAGATCTTATTGCCGCCGGAGATCTGGATGCCGCGCAGCCGCTCGTCACAGATGGCGTACAGGCGCTGCCAGCAGTTGGCGGCGCTGTCCAGCTCGTCCAGCCCTGCCACTGCGACGCTCAGGGTAAAGGGCACCCGTTTCATCATGCCCATGGAGGTGATGCACTCGTGGGGCATTTCGGCGTAGATGTTCCGCATCTGCTCGGCCAGCTGGCCGCCGTCCAAGTCCAGACAGCCTACCACAAAGGTGGTGCCGGTCAGGCGGCAGACGATCTGACTGCCCGGGATGTCGAAATACTTTTTCCACTGGTTTGCCACAAAGCAGATCAGCTGATCCATCACCGGCTGACCGTAGGTGTCCCGCAGCTGTGCGCCGTGATCCAGCGATATCAGCGCCACAGCGGCCTTGCGCCCCTGCTCTGCCCAGCGATCCAGCTCGGCGGCGATCACGGTCTCAAGGTAGCGGCGGTTGTACACGCCGGAAAGAAAATCGTGGTTCAGGTCCTCGCGGCACAGCTCCCGTTCGCGGGCGCTCATGCGCTCCTCCGGCAGCAGGTTGCCTGCCAGCGGGGCAGACATGGTGATCCGCCACAGCTTGCCGTCTGCCCGCACCGTGCGGCGCAGTACGCAGCTTACCCGGCCGTTGCACAGGCTATAACTCACCTGCAGGCCTTCGTCCTGCCAGCCGGTGTCCTGTGGCAGCTCGTCCAGCAATACCGTTTCAAACGCAGCCTGTGCGCCCTCGGCAAAGGTACGCAGATCCTGCTCTGTCCATTCTCTGTCCATCTGTAATTTCCCCATCATCAGTACGCGCCGCCGCTTCCGACGGGCGAAATTCCAATTTTCCCACAAATCCGGGAACTTACGGCTATTATACCATTGAAATACAGATTTTTCCAGCAAAACGCACAAATTTTTACGGCAGTTTTTACAATTCTGTCAAATTGCTAATTCTTTCACGTTTTGAACGTCTGCATTGCAGCGGCAGTACACGGCGCACTCGGCTTCGATCTGTGCGGCAAGGGCTTTGGAGTCAAAACCGGCCTTGGCACGCCATGCCCAGTTGCCGCCCAGCTTGCCCGGGGTGTTCAGGTGCGCCTCGGCACCCAGCCCCAGCCAGTCGTACATGGGAATGATGGCTTTGTCCGCCACCGAGCCCAGCGCCGCCCGCAGCAGCGCAGTGCGCGCGGCGGCAGTCTTTACCGCTGCCACCTCCTTGGCGGTGGGCTTGCAGGGGGTCAGGTGCAGATAGGCCGCAGCGGTGGCCTTTTCCTTTTCGGAAGCGCCGTTCTCCCACCAGTCGGTCAGGGTGGTGTTGTCGTGGGTGCCGGGGTAGACCACGCCGTTTTTGACGTGGTTATGGGGCAGATACTCGTTGTCCCCGCCGCCGAAGGCAAACTGCAGCACCTTCATGCCCGGGAAGGTACTGTCGGCCAGCAGCTTGCGCACGCTGGGGAACAGCTCGCCCAAGTCCTCGGCGATGATGGGCAGCTTGCCCAGTGCGGCCTCCAGTGCATCGAACAGCTCCATGCCGGGGCCGTTCTCCCACTTGCCGGTGCGGGCGGTGGTGCTGGTGGCCGGGATGGCCCAATAGGTGTCGAAGCCGCGGAAGTGGTCGATGCGCAGCAGATCGTAGATGCCCAGTGCGTGGCGCACCCGCTGGATCCACCATGCGTAGCCGGTCTTTTTGTGGTACGCCCAGTCGTACAGGGGGTTGCCCCACAGCTGGCCGTCTGCGGAGAAATAGTCCGGCGGGCAGCCCGCCACCCGGGCAAAGCGGCCGTCGGCGTCCAGCTCAAACAGCTTGCCGCCCACCCATGCGTCCACCGAGTCCGCAGAAACGTAAATGGGGATGTCGCCCAGGATCTGCACGCCCTTCTCGTTGGCGTAGGTCTTGACTGCCTGCCACTGGACGCTGAACTTGTACTGCACAAACTTCCAGAAGCCGATCTCCTCTTCGTTTGCGGCGGCAAAGGCAGCCAGCGCGGCCTTGTCGCGGCGGCGGTAGGGGGCGTCCCACTCCACCCAGTTCTTCATCTTGTTGGCTACTTTCAGCGCCATGTACAGGGCATAGTCCTCCAGCCAGTCCTCGTTGGCAAGGGTGAAGGCGTAGTAGTCGTCGGGGTAGTAGTAGGCACAGCCGTGCAGCCCGGCGCACTGGCTGCGCCATGCGGCGTAGGCCTTGCGCAGCACTGCAAAGCGGCTGACGTACAAGGTGCCGTAGTCCACTTCCAGCGGGTCTTTGCCCCAGCTTTCCGCCTTGAGATCTGCGGCGGTCAGCAGACCCTCTTTTTCCAGCGCTTCAAGATCCACAAAATAGGGGTTGCCCGCAAAGGCAGAGCAGCTCTGGTAGGGGCTGTCACCGTAGCCGGTGGGGCTGAGCGGCAGCAGCTGCCAGATCGTTTGCCCTGCCGCAGACAGGAAATCCACAAATTGAAATGCCGCCTTGCCAAAGCAGCCGATCCCGTAAGGGCCGGGCAGACTGGATACCGGCATCAGAATACCACTTTCACGCATGATCCGTTACCTTCCTCGCTGTCAATTTTCGGGAATATTCGTTGTTTCCTATCATAACATAACTGTAAACTATTTTCCACAGGCAAAAATCGTGGTATACTGGTTTTTATGGGGTACCCCCTCAGCTTCGCTGCGCTCAGCAGTTCCCCCAAGGGGGCGCCTTTGGGCATTGCCAATCGTTCTATCTACAGGAGGTACTCGCGCGATGCAGCGCACAGAAAAATATTTTGAGCAGGACGCTTTCCGCACCGGATGCGAAAGCGTCATCCTTGCCGCAGAGCCGGACGAAAAGTCCGGCGGCGGGCGCATTGCGCTGGACGGCACGGTGTTCTACCCGGAGGGCGGCGGTCAGCCCGCCGACCGGGGCACTCTGACCCTGCCGGACGGCACGGTGCTGCGGGTGCAGGACGTCCACGAGCAGGCGGGTGTCATCTGGCATACGGTGGATGCCCTGCCTGCTGCCGCAGCGCCCGGCGCAGCCGTTGTCGGTTGCATCGACTGGGACTGGCGGTTTGACAAAATGCAGCAGCACACCGGCGAGCATATCCTTTCCGGCATTTTGCACCAGATGTTCGGGGCGGAGAATGTGGGCTTCCATGTGGGCACCGAGGCGGTGCGCATGGACACCAGCGTGCCCATCAGCCCCGAGGGGCTGCGGCAGGCGGAGCTTGCCGCCAACCGCATCGTGTGGCAGGATGTGCCGGTGCTCATCAGCTACCCCACCCGGGAGGAGCTTGCCGCCCTTGTCTACCGCTCCAAAAAGGAGATCGAGGGGCAGGTGCGCATCGTGACCATCCCGGGCGCGGACGTCTGCGCCTGCTGCGGCACTCATACCCGCACCACCGGTCAGGTGGGGCAGATCAAGATCCTTGCCAGCGAGAACTACAAGGGCGGTGTGCGGCTGAGCGTGGTGTGCGGCGCCCGTGCACTGGCGGCGGCGCAGGCCATGCGCGCCCGGCAGGCAGACATCGGTGCGCTGCTTTCCGCCAAGGCCGACCAGACTGCTGTGGCGGTGCACCGGGTCTACGATGAGTATACCGCACTCAAGTTTACGCACTTTGGACTGTGCGGCCAGCTGTTTGACGCCCTTGCGCAGCTGACCGCGCCCGATGCGGACGCCATCCGCACCCTGCCGGGACTGGACCCGGACGGGCTGCACCGGCTGGCTGTCCGTCTGACCGAGGCCACCACCGGCCTGTGCGCCGCCCTGACCCCCACCGAAAAGGGCACCGGCTACTGCCTTGCCCGGCGGGACGGCGATGTGCGCGCCCTGACCAAAGCACTGAACGCCGCCCTGAACGGACGCGGCGGCGGCAAGCCCGGCATCTGTCAGGGCAGCTGCACCGCCACCCCGGAGCAGGTGGAGAGATTTTTGAAGGAGAACAACAAACTATGAGAATGCGTTTCAAACCCTATGCCCACGACGAACTGATGGCCGCGGATTTCCATGTGCACGAACCCCTCATCTGGGGCGGCAAGTGGCACGGCCAGTATGCCCGCCCGGAGCAGCCCTTTATTCTGGAGCTGGGCTGCGGCAAGGGCGGCTTCATCTCTCAGCTGGCCTGTGCCCACCCGGAAAACAACTATCTGGGCATCGACATCACCGATAAGGTGCTCATTCTTGCCAAGCGCAAGATCGAAGCCGCCTATCAGGCAGCGGGGCGCCCCATCGACAACGTCAAGATCATGAGCACCGATATCGAGCGCATCAAGGGCGTCATCACCCCGGAGGATGAAGTCAGCCGCATCTATATCAACTTCTGCAACCCGTGGAGCAAGAACGACTCCTCCCACAAGCACCGCCTTACCTACCCGCGCCAGCTGATCGCCTACCGCGAGTTTTTGAAGGACGGCGGCGAGATCTACTTCAAGACCGACGACGATGATCTGTTCCGGGACAGCGTAGAGTACTTCCCCGCTTCCGGCTACGACATCGAGTGGATCACCTACGACCTCCACGAGAACGAGCCGGAATGGAACATCCGCACCGAGCACGAGGGCATGTTCACCGAAATGGGCATCAAGATCAAGGCACTCATTGCCCGCAAAAAGCCCGGTGCCGACAGCGTGACATGGGTAGACCCCAAGGTGCTCAAGCGGATGGCACGCGAAGCTGCCGCTGCCGAAGCCGCCACGCAGGAAGGCGAAGGAAATGTCTGACCCCTGTGAGCTGTGCCTGAATAATGTTCAGGACGAATACGGCAGCTATTACTGCGCGCAGGGCGCTGCGCTGGACGAGGACGAGATGGCACGCTATCTTGCGCACAATACCGCTGCCTGTCCCTTTTTTGAGCCGGGGGACGAATATAAGATCGTATCCAAACAGAACTGAAGAACGGAGGTGCCTATGGTAAGCTTTCTTACCGATACCGTGGTATGCGGCTTTTCGCTGTACCATATTCTGGCCTATTTCCTGATCTATTCCTGCATAGGCTGGTGTCTGGAGGTCATCTATGCCGCCGCCACCACCGGTCAGCTGGTGAACCGGGGCTTTCTCAACGGCCCGGTCTGCCCCATCTACGGCTTTGGCATGGTCATCGTGCTGTTTGCCCTTACGCCCTTGCAGCACAGCATCCTGCTGCTGTATATAGGCGGCGTCATCCTGCCCAGTGCGCTGGAACTGGCGGGCGGCTGGGCGCTGTATAAGATCTACCACACTCGCTGGTGGGATTACAGCGATTTTCCCTTTAACATCGGGGGCTATATCTGTCTGGAATTCTGCCTGCTGTGGGGTGTGGGCACGCTGGTGGTCATGCGTATCGTGCACCCGGTGGTGGCTGACCTTGTAGACCTGATCCCGCCCTTTGTGGGGGTTATCCTCATGTGCTTTTTGTACGCCGTATATGCGGTGGACGTGGTGGCTACCGCCATTGCTGCCTCTGCACTGGCCGATACGCTGGACACCATGGAGCAGCTGGGCGACAGCATCCACGCCGTCAGCGACGCCATGACCCAGCTGCTGGGCACCACCACCCTGAACGCCGACAAGAAGCTGGACGAGGGACGGCTGCAATTCAAGCTTGCCGCCGCCGAAGCGCGGGATGCCGCCGGAAAGCGCCCCTCTGCCCGTGAGACCATGGCTGCCATCCGCGCCAAGGCTGCCGAGGCTACCGAGGCTGCCCGCCGCGCCAGCGAGGACGCCCGCCTGAACGCTGCCGAAGCTGCCAACGCCGCCCGCCTTGCTGCCAAGGGCACTGCCGAGCGCGCCGCCGAGCTGCTGCAATTGGAACAGCTGGCCGCAGAGCTGCAAGCCCGCAGCGAGGAAATGCAGGCGCAGCTGCTGCGCACCCCCCGCATCGTGGGCCCGCGCCGTATGCTGCGTGCCTACCCGAAGCTCCGGCACGGCAGCAAGCTGCGCAGTCTGCCCACATTGCGGGAGATGCTGCGCCGCGCCGAACAGGAAAACAAGGACGACAACAAGAATACCAAATGACCCCGAATGCCGCACCGGCGCTGCTGTGTGTGGCATTTTTGTTGCACTTCGCTCGAATAATGTTGTTAAAAAGTGTGAAAAAACTATTTCAAAACGACTTAAACCGTGTTATACTGATTATAAAGTATACAAACCGACCGCAATCGGCTTATCCGTATTGAAACTATCCAAATTGTGAGGAATCGTTATGTCAGAGGAACGAAAGACCAAAACAGATGCCGCCGCACCGGCATCTGCTGCGTTGGGGCGGATCGACCGCAAGGACGCATTTTTACAGGCCCTGCATACATTCCTGACCGCGCATCAGGGAACAGAATGGGCTGTTGCCGCTGTGGATATCCAGCACTTCAAGCTTTATAACGAGCTTTACGGCACCGAAAAGGGCGATGCTCTGCTGGAAACTGTGGCAAACTGTCTGCTGGGTTACAGCAGGCAGACCGGCTATCCTGTGGGCTATTTTGGAAACGATGACTTTTTCCTGTGCCTGCCGGACGAAAAGGCCGAGCAGACCGCCGTGCTTGCCACGCTGCAGGCCTGCATGGCTGCCGGAAGGCAGGATGTCACCTTCTTTATGGTAATGGGCGTGTGCCCCGTGCAGGCAAACCCCGGTGCAGATGCCGCCACCCTGTGCAACTACGCGCAGATTGCCGGTGTGACGACAGACAGCGGCTACCTGCACCGCTTTGAGCCCACCATGCTCAATGAGCTGAAGGAACAGCAGCAGCTGCTGGGCGAGCTGGAGCGCGCACTGGATAACCACGAATTCTGCTTCTTTTTGCAGCCCAAGTGCAACAGCATCACCCGCGCCATCGTGGGCATGGAGGCACTGGTGCGCTGGAACCACCCCACCCGGGGCTGTGTTCCCCCCGCCGAGTTCATGCCGCTGCTGGAGCGCACCGGCCTTGTAACGAGGCTGGACCAGTACATCTGGGAATCTGTCTGCCAGACTTTGCAGAAGTGGCAGGAAAGCGGCAGCAACCTTGTGCCGGTGTCGGTGAACGTTTCGGTGCAGGATATCCTCAATCTGGATGTGCCGCAGATCTTTGCGGATCTGGTGGAAAAATATAAGCTGGAGCCAAAGCTCCTGCTGGCCGAGATCACCGAGACCATGGTAGCCGAGGACACCCAGATGGTGGAAAGCGCCATTCAGGGCCTGCACCGCAAGGGCTTCTCGGTGATGATGGACGACTTCGGCAGCGGGTATTCCTCGCTGAATATGCTCAAGGATACCAACGTCGATGCCATCAAGCTGGACATGAAGCTCATCGACATGAATCAGGAGAACCGCAGCAAGGGCGTGCAGATCGTGGAGTCGGTGGTGGATATGGCACACCGGCTGAACCTGCCCATCATCGCCGAGGGTGTGGAGACCCCGGAGCAGGTGTCCATGCTGCAGGCGGCAGACTGTCTGTATTCGCAGGGCTACTACTTCTTCAAGCCCATGCCGGTGGAAAACGCCGAAAAACTGCTGGCAGATCCCACCAATCAGGATTACTGGGATCTGCGCCGCGACCTGATGCGCCGCGACCGCCGGGTGGAGAACCCGGGCACCGAAAAGACCGCGCTGGCCTTGCAGGCCTACCAGATCTTTACCGACAACGTGCTGGAGATCTCGCTGCTGAACCTTGCCACCGGTGCGTACCGGGTGATCAAGCGGGACGCCCGCCTGCTGGGTGCAGATCTGGAAAAGGAAGAGGATTTTGTCAACTACTGCGACCGCCTGGTGAACGAGAAGATCGTGCACGAAGAGGACGCAGACCTGTTCTTGGAGCAGACCGATCTGGAGGCCTTGCGCTCTGTGCTGTACCACGCCACTGCGCCGGAGTTCTACCGCTACCGCGAGAATGTGTCCGGCCAGTATATCTGGGTCACCACAGAGGTGCTGCCCTGCCGGGGCTGCTGTGCCCAGAACCCGTGGGCGACCGTGCTGGTGCGCAATGATGCACAGGCCGACCAGCTCAGCGAGGAGCTGGACTTCTCTTACAGCCACGATACCCTGACCGGCCTTGCCAACCGCAGCCGGTACGAAGCCGACCTGCGGGAGCTGCCCAACAGCGGGTACGAATCCGTGGTGTGCACCTACATTGATGTGGTCGGGATGCACGAGGTAAACGAGCATCTGGGTCACCGCAGCGGCGACACCCTGCTGTGCTGTCTGGCAAATGCCGCCCGCAAGTTCTTTGCCACCAGCCGGGTGTACCGCATCGGCAGCGATGAATTTGTCATCCTGACCCCCAACGAGCCGCCTTACAGCGTGTGGAGCACTGCGGACCGGATGCGCGCCTTTTTGAAGGAAAAGGACTATGTTATTTCCGTAGGCATCCAGCAGACCGCCGACCTGCGCCATCTGGACGAAGCTGTCGCCAAGGCCGAGGCTGCCATGCGGCAGGACCGGCAGGCTTACTACGACCACAACGGCCGCGCCCGCCAGCTGGAAGGCCTGAACGAAAAGATGGAGCGCACCCTGCAGGAAAAGCGGGATGCCGAACACTTTTTAAAGGTACTTGCCCCCAAATACAAGACAGTGATCGTGGTGGACTTGCAGGAGGACACCGTGCGCCCCGTTATTGTGCCGGACGACTTCCAGTCCGTTCTGGACACCTGCGGCGGTTCTTTCCGCGCTGCGTTGACCAACTACCGCGACAAGCTGGTAGCGCCCGAGGACAGAGAAAACTTTGCAAAGTTGTTCGATTTCGGCCTTGTGCGCAGCACCGTGTTCAGCAGCAACCTGCTGGAGCATCGCTACCGCAAGACGGATGGCCGCAGCTTCTGCATCCGTGTGACCCCCTACTCCCGCAGCGGCTCCCACATCAACGAGGTGCTGTGGATCTTCGCGGATGAAGAGGTAGAGTAAAATATTTTTATAAGCATAAAAGCAGCCAGACCGCCCGGTCTGGCTGCTTTTGCGTTTTCAGGTATAAATGCCGTTTCCCTCCACGACCCCACCCGTGAAAATGCGTTTGGAGCGCTCCGCAGAGCTTGTCGGGGCAAAGCCCCTCCATCTGCTAACGCAGACCGCTCTGCCGCTTAAAAGCCCCACCGGGGCTTTCATTGCTCCGCTGCGCTCCGCAAACGCGGTCGCTCCAAACGCGAAATATCAAATAACCTTTCCGCTGAAAATGGTCAAAGCATACGCGGCGACCGTTCAAAATCGTCCCGCAGCAGCGCAGCTCAGTGATAGAAGGTGTCAAAGTTCACCTGACGGTAGAACCGCTGCTGCAGCTGGTCAAAGCTTTCGCAGTTCTGTGCCAGCAGCCACATACTTTTGGTTACCACCGCCTCGATGGTCATATCGTGGGCTTCCAAAAAGCGGAAACGGTTGCGCACCCGCTTGCCCACCTCGTACACGCCCACGTCGCTGCCCTCGTAGGTGACCTGCGTGGTCATGATGAGTACCTTGTGGGTGGTCTCGTAGTCGCCCAGCCCGGCGGCAAAGGCATCCATCAGCTGCTGTGGGATGCCGCCCACGCCGAAACTCTCCACGATGACGCAGTCGTACAGGTGGAAGATCTCCGGGATGAGCGCCGGGGACATGCCCGGGGTCAGCTTGAGCAGGAACACCCGGCTGTCCAGCGTGCGGCTGAACTCCACCGGGCCGGTGGGCCACGGCGAGGGAATGTACCGCACCAGCCGGTCGCCCTGCACCAGCGCCAATTCCGGGAAGTTGACCGAGGCAAAGGCATCGTAGCTGATGGTCTTGTTCTTCTTGGCGCGGGTGCCCGCGA
>ENA-USUG01002613-USUG01002613.1-human-gut-metagenome-genome-assembly--contig:-NODE-2613-length-26729-cov-7.820389_pt1 | contig 26729 bp, 33 predicted proteins | sample MGYA00250059_ERZ773394 | MGnify/ENA primary metagenome ERZ773394 (study PRJEB29103, sample SAMN06111957) | human gut metagenome | biome: human gut; feature: ankylosing spondylitis patient; material... | reverse complement strand
CCCATCACTACTACTCCGGCGGCAGAGCACGGTGGGCGACGGTCAGCACGGCACGGCGCGGTGGGCGACGCCCAAGGAGATCGGCAAGACCTATCACACCGTACCCTTCCGCCCCCGCCGCTGGCGCAAGGGGAAGGAGCTGCCCACGGAGCAGGGGCTCATCCTCGGCAGCGTGGGCGGTGATAAGCGTAAAAGCAAGGGAGGTTTCCTCCGGAAAGCCTCCCGCAAGCTGCTGGAAAAGCTGCGCCGTCCTGTGGCGGGAAAGCAGAAACGGAAACCGAAGAAAAAATCAAAGGTGCTTTCAAAAATCAAAAAGATGATCGAGGAGCAGGGGAATATCCGGGCGCTGGTGGACAGCGACGACATCCACTGTCTGATGATCGGCGCCTCCGGCGTGGGCAAGACGGCGTTTTTCCTCTACCCCAATCTGGAATATGCCTGCGCCTGCGGCATGAGCTATCTGGCGCTGGACACCAAGGGGGATCTGGCGCGGAACTACGGCGCCATCGCCTCCCGGTACTACGGCTACCGGGTTTCCGTCATCGACCTGCGGAATCCCACCCGCTCGGACGGCTTCAACTTTCTGACGTTAATGAATCACTACATGGATATTGCGAGAGCAGATCCGTCCAATTTGGCGGCGCGGGCCAAGGCGGAGAAATACGCCAAGATCCTTGCCAAGACCATCATCAGTCCGGACGGTGACGCCTCCCAATATGGTGATAACGCCTACTTCTATGACAGCGCCGAGGGATTGCTGACGGCCGTTGTGCTGCTGCTGGCGGAATTCGTGCCGCCAAAGGACGGAGAGCCGGAAAAGCGGCACATCGTGTCCGCCTTCAAGCTGGTGCAGGATCTGCTGGCGATGCCGAGCTCACGGGGCAGGAACGGCTTTCAGCTGCTGGTGGACATTCTGCCGCCGGAGCATAAGGCACGGTGGCTGGCAGGCGCGGCGCTGACGGCGGCAGATCAGGCGATGGCCTCGGTCATGTCCACCGTCCTCTCCCGCCTGAACGCCTTTCTGGACACGGAGCTGGAGCAGGTCATCTGCTACGACAGCCCCATCAACGCGGAGATGTTCGCCGCCGAGAAGTGCGCCATTTTTCTCATTCTGCCGGAAGAAGACCCCGCCAAGAATTTCATCGCGGGCCTTATGATCCAGAACCTGTCCCGCGAGCTGTTCTCCGTGGCGGACGAGCATGACGGCAGGCTCAAGAACCGCGTGGTGCTGTTCTGCGATGAGCTGGGCACCATGCCACCCTTCGACATCCTGCCCCTGTTCAGCGCGGGCCGCTCCCGCGGGCTGACGCTGGTTCCCATCATCCAGAGCCTTGCCCAACTGGAAAAGAACTATGGAAAAGAGGACGCGGAAATTATATGTGACAACTGCCGTGCGACTCGTTCCTAACTGAAAAGGTTAGGCACAAGACCGAAAGAGAGGTGAAAAACAGTCTTGTAGAACTGATAATCCAATAGGTGGAATGAAGGGGTAACGCCCGGAAACGCCTACCCTGATACTCCGACTGGCGGTGAAAGCGGAAACGCTGACTGTCAGAAGCTCGGTGAAGTCGGCTGAGAGCAACCGTAATTGTGGAACATACCACTCACGAAAGCTGTCCAGAGGTGGATGGTGTTGCCCATAAGTCGGGGGTCTATAAAATGTCTATGGTGAGAATGTTCCCAAAGAACTGACGAACCTGCGAATGTAAGGGTCTAAATATCGGCCTTGCTGAAAAGTAAGGATGCGAGAAATCGCAGTTAGTGTGGCTGAGTAAAAATGACAGTTATGAAAAGCCATGATGTGTTACAGGCACATCCCAGCTAACAGGCTTATAGCAGGCGCCTAAGGATATATGCACAGATAGGATTATTGGAACGAGGAAAGGTATCGAACTTTCGGGAAAGAAAGTAGCCTGACGAAGAACAATAAGCAGGTGTATCGGTGCTGAAAAGTAGAGGTCGAACCGATGAAGTTTTTGTAATGGAAACGGAGGAATGGCCTCAAGTCAATTGCAAATCATTTTTACATTATTCAGTTGAACACAAGGATTTCGAGTATGAGCAAAAGGGTCACTACCCAAAGAAAGGGGTGATGCCTTGTGCCAAAAGTTAAGCAGGAATTAAGCGTTGACAGTCTACGGCATGCCGAATACTACGGAATGCAGCAGACCTATGATGACCTGTATACGAAAAGCAAAAACGGTGAACCATTTTCAGGATTGATGGATATTATCCTCTCAAGGGAAAACATCCTGTTGGCATATCGAAACATCAAAGCCAACACCGGGAGCAACACTCCGGGAACAGATCGGCTGACGATCAAAGATATCGGTTGCCTGTCCACGGAAGAAATCGTGGATCAGGTCAGGAGAATCGTGAATGGAAAAAGAGGTTATTATCCAAAACCAGTCCGGCGCAAAGAGATACCAAAACCCAATGGTTCGACCCGACCCCTTGGCATACCGTGCATTTGGGACAGGCTGATACAACAATGTATCAAGCAAGTCATGGAGCCGATATGCGAAGCCAAGTTCAGCAATAACAGCTATGGTTTTCGACCAGGGCGTTCAGTTGAGCATGCAATCGGCAGAACATACCAACTGCTGCAATTAAGCCATCTGCATTATGTCATAGAGTTTGACATAAAAGGATTCTTTGATAATGTGTGCCACACAAAGCTGATTCGTCAAATCTGGGCCATGGGTATTCATGACAAACATCTTATTTATGTTCTGAAACAAATTCTGACAGCACCTATTCGTATGCCCGATGGCAGCACGGAATGTCCCAGAAAGGGTACTCCCCAAGGCGGAATTATCTCTCCGCTATTGGCAAATATTGTTCTGAATGAACTTGACCACTGGGTAGAAAGCCAATGGCAAGAGCATCCGCTTGTGCGGAAATACGCTGTTCTAATCAACAAGAATGGCAGTGAAAACAAAGGCGCAGGCTATCATGCGATGAAGAAAACAGAATTGAAAGAGATGTTCATTGTCAGATATGCGGATGATTTTCGTATCTTTTGCAGAACCAAAAATGCGGCCGCCCGCACGAAAATCGCGGTGACGCAGTGGTTGATGAAAAGGCTGAAATTAGAGGTTTCGGAAGAAAAGACAAAGATTATTAACGTAAAGCGTCGATACTCCGAATTTCTCGGATTCAAGATCAAAGTTCACCCCAAAGCAGGAAAACAGGTTGTTACATCTCATATCTGCGATAAACGATTGCGGGTAGAGCGTGAGAAGCTGGTGGGACAAGCAAAACAGATTGCGAGTCCTCACCATGGGAAAACAGAATTGGATGAAATCCGAATCTATAATTCTATGGTTATGGGCATTCAGGAATATTATAAGATCGCAACGGAGGTCAATCTGGATTGCCGTTTCCTAAACCGGGCAGTCATGACTGTCCTTACCAGCAGGCTCAAAACACAAACAGGAAACCGATTGGTCAAGATTGGAAGGAAACTTACAAAAGTAGAGAAAGAGCGGTATGGGAAATCCGCAATGATACGGTATGTAGCAGGCTCAGATGAACCCATATATCCCATTGGGTATATCCAGCACAAATACGCAAAGGGTTATCCGCCGAGGAAATGCTATTACAGCACGGTGGGCAGAAGTTCAGTGCATGAGAATTTGAGAATAAATGTATCACTCATGCTTAAGCTGATGCGTCAACCCTCATTCGGATACAATGTGGAATATATGGATAACCGCATATCACTATTCTCCGCCCAATGGGGGAAATGTGCTGTGACAGGACGAGATTTTCACACTTTGGATGAAATCCACTGTCACCATAAAACACCTAAAGAAAATGGCGGTGGAGATGAATACGGAAATCTGATTTTGATATTAGAGCCTGTCCATAGGCTGATTCATGCAAAGGAAACGGCAGTTATTTCCCGCTATCGTGCGCTCCTCAACCTTGACCAAAAGCAAACGGTTATCCTCAACAAGTTAAGATGCCTTGCTGGATTGCCTGAAATCAACTAACATATCTGCTTACAAAGGAAACTGAATAAATGAGAAAAAGAATTGTAATTGATGGAACGCCGGATGAGGTGAAAGTCTCATGTCCGGTGTGGCGTGGGGGAAAATCCGGAGATAATGTCAAAGGATTACCTATCACGATAGGATACCATCTTCGGCGGTTTCTCGCCCCAGAGCAAAACCGCCGAGGCCCTCTCCGCCGCCCTTGGCAGCCGCACGGTGCTCTCCGGCTCCGCCAGTCAGGGCAAGGAGAGCAGCCAGTCCTTGCAGATGCTGGAGCGCCCACTTATGACGCCAGACGAATTGAAGTCCATCCCCAAGGGCGAATTTGTGGTGATGAAGACCGGCACCCATCCCATGCGGACGAGGCTGCGCCTGTTTTTGGATTGGGGCATCACCTTTGATCCAGACGGCTATCGGATGCCGGAACGGGCGGCCCGAAAAATCGCCTATGTGAACCGCGACGAGCTGGCCCACAATATTCAGAATCGCCGCGAAAACAGCCCTTACAATACGGAGGATTCCAAATGAGCAAATTCAACTTTATTTACGCCGAGGATCTGAGCCACCGGGAAAAGACGGTCTACATCTACCTCCGGGATCGTGCGGATGCCTCCGGCGTCTGCTGGCCGGGGATCAAGACCATCGCCGGTGAGCTGGGGCTTTCGCCCCGCACCGTCCAGCGGGCCCTTGCAGATTTGGAACACAGGCAGCTCATTGAGAAGCGGCAGCGCCACCGCGCCAACGGCAGCCTGACCAGCAATCTGTACCGCCTGACAGCGGCAAAAAAGTCACAGCCTCCCGCCAAGGGGAGACTGTGACCTTTTGCGAAAATATTGTCAGTAGGGTGGCGTCATCATGGCGCATCCAGAAGAACCTACTCTACCGGAGGATACAGGACAGAGAAAGAACAAGAATATAAACAATGTTCTTCATGATATAAGTAGGTTCCTGCTGTCTGAAATTCAGAGACGAGCATTTCTCAGTCCCAGATCAGTAAAGCAATACAAGAAGGTCACGGCGATGGACGCCAAACTGGAGCAGCTGGAGACCACACTGAACAACATCAACGTGTTCAACGCGGGCAAGAAGCGGGAAGAGGCCGTCGCGCTGCTGGCGAAGCTGCTGCCGGAGGTGGAATCCTTTCAGGTGGAAACACAGCGGCTACGGGATACCATCGCCCACGAGCGGCGAAACGCAAGCTTCCAGCGGGAGATCAATGCGGATCTGTGCGTACGCCGCTCAAAAAGTGCAGTTTGACCGCAGATGATGGTGCATCGTCACCGATGAAATGGTGCAGGTGGCCGCAGGCGTGATGCACTGGGCCACCATGCGAGGAAATTACTCTGGGATGCCCTTGCGCTTGCGCATGGTCTTTTCTGAAAATCCACTATAGTTATTCCAGCGGCCACTGAGGTCCTATCTCTGTGGCCGCTGGAGAGGGCTCTATACACTATAGCTATTAGAGCCTGAAACATCTGCACACTCTCTATTCAGCTGGTCTTAGAACTCTATATATTAAGGTAATAGAAATACTATGCATTGCTATTACAAAGAACAAAATATAGAGTGGTAGATTAGATTCGTTCATTGCATCGACATTTTCGGAAACATCTTCTAAAAGAGTATTAAAAATAAGAGAAAGGCAATAAAAACCATAGCAAATTGTAGTAAGCCAGGATAACTTTTTCCACGTTTTCAAATCATCTAACTTGTATTTATCGAATCTTTCCATAGTCATAACTCCCAGCAACCATCTTGTTAAGAAATACGAGCGGTATACGAATTAACATAACTATCCCATGTCGTTTCTCTCGGGTGAAGATCATTTATTACTCATCATACAATATACAATTCAAATATTCAAGGATATTCTGTTCTTCACCTCGGAGCAACACTAATGTATAGCTCTACATATCACACGTTATTGTTCCTTTTTTGTCAGCGCCCAGAAACAGTATAATATTATACAGATGATGAAAAAACGGACAAAAAGGAGCGTTCCGAGACCGCCGAGATAGTCGAAGAAGCCGCCATGATCCTTTTCAAACGATGTTTGTATGGAATCCACCGGTAAGTTTTGGATACCGGTGTTTAATATCCTTGAGAAAATCTGCTGGGTAACTTTGGCCCATCCAAAATACACGAAACCGCAAAAGGGTAATAAAACCGACCGTAAGGATGCCAAGTGGATTTGTGACCTGTATATGTGCGATATGGTCAATACTTTTTTGTGTGTTACCTATTTCCCTGTGAAGAGAGATATTTCTTAATTTGCTTAAATGCTTGAAAAGAATCCCATCCCGCCCCCATAACAGAGGCCATTCCAATAATGCAGCAAATTCTTGTGAGTGTACTATATTGGGAAATCTGAAGCACATCAACAGCAATGGCATAGGCACATATGCAAATTATTGCAATAACAGCCTCCAAACAGGCTGACAAACAGAGCGCTTTCGCTTTTTGAATTAAATCCATCTACTAATTCCTCTTAAATGTTTATCTATTAGTAACATTATTCAGGCTTTTGCAGAAGTGTCAGGAAATTAACAGGAGTCCAAATATGGTAGGCGATCCCATTCTTCTTTATGATAGGTGGGTTGTTACTAGACTTAACAGCAATATAGTTTTTTGCACGATTATCATATCTACCGGAGAAATAAATATATGCTATAGCGCCATTTGACCTATCGAAAAGAGTTTTCAAAACACTCCTTGAAATATAAAGGTGGTTACAAGTTTCCAAGATTGTATTGCTACGTTCTTTGCTTAATATACCTTTGAGAGATGCAGTTTCTTCGTTAGAAGTTAGGTCGATTTTTAAAGGTTCAGCATTTTGAAACATATTTCTGTGGGGAAAATAAAAAAATACAAGGAAAGAAAAACAGCATAATAACAGGCGTTTGGAAACTTGTGAAAGTTTTTTATCTGTTTTTTGCTGTTGCAAAAATGTAAGAGAAAAAACTATGATTATCCAACAGATAATTGCGCATATACAAAGTATCATAATCTTCTGAGCCTCCAAGAATTTCAAAACATTTTCTCTTGGTCGCCTGATCGCCCTTTTACATTATCTTTCCCACATAGGGAAGATAGAAGGGGTTCCCCTTACTGAAAACGATAGCCCTGAGTGGTCAGGGTACAGAGGTAGGCCATGAAGGTCTCATGCTGCAGAAAGTGCATGAAATCGCTCTGCTCCACATGATGGAACGACGCAATCTTCTTGATGGTATCTACCCAGACACAGTATCCGTCCATGGCTCTTCCCTCCAAATTTCTCCTTCCCCCAGTTCCACCGGAGGCTCGGTATTTTCTCCGGCGGTGCAGATATCATCCTCCGCCGGCTTTACACTTTCCGCCAGGGCCAGCAGCTCTTTCTGTGTACCGCAGGCGTTAATGCTGAAATGGATGCTGTGTTCCGTATCGATCCACTCGATGACGCTCCATAGCGCCGGGTCATCCGACAAATAAAATTTGCCGGGATTTCCGTTGACCTCAAGTTCTGAGATCTCCGTATCCTCACCCATATCATAAAGACTGAAATTATCATCCTGCATATAAATATATCCCAGAATGATCCGCTCATCACCCCGCCGGTAACTGTGCTGTACACAATCAGTCTCGTCAAAGCGCTGGTCCAGTTCTTCTGCAAATCCCTCCGGCAGTGCGGTGATCTGATAATGGGGGATAGGCTTCTCCAATGGATCACCAAAATACGTATAGGAGACCTGACTGCCCCGCCATGTTTCAATCCACCGCTGTATCTCCGCCCGGGCCTCCGGGCTGGCTGCCAGTACCACGCCCAGGCCCAGCACGCAGATCAAGCATGCCGCAACGCACCGCTGAGCCCATACCGGGAATACGAACCGCTTGGCAGGCTTATAGGTGAGGGCCTCTTCCACATATTTGGAGTCGATCTCATTCATGGCGTCCGAGAAAAGCTCCCGATTCATGTCAGCACCCCCTGCTTCATGAGATAGTCCCGCAGCTGCTTTCGCACCCGGGCCAGCCGGACGGATACGTTCTTCTCCGTGAGTCCCGTCAGCGCGGCGATGGCCGCATAACTGTCGGAGTACCAATACCGGCGCATGAAGATCACCCGGTTCTCCCGGTTCAGCGTATCCAAAAACCGCTCGATGGTCCGGGCCAGCACCTTGGCCTCATAGTGGTCCTCCACACGGCCAGGAGCGGCGATGCAGTTCTCGATCTCCTCCATACAGGCGTCGTAAGAGCTGTTTCGTTTCATAGCAGTGTTGGCACGGTAGCGCATGATCGAATACCGGCGGACCAAGACACACACGAAAGGCAGCAGCGGATCAGGCCGCTGCGGCGGAATGGCGTTCCACGTGCCCAGGTACGCATCGTTGACGCACTCCTCCGCATCCTGCCGACTGTCCAGGATATTGTGGGCCAGTTTATGGCAAACCTTTCCGTATTTGGCGTCCAATTCGCTGATAGCCAGCTCCGACCGCGCGAAAAACAGGTCAATGATTTGACTGTCGTCCACCGTGCGTACCTCCTTCCCCGGCAGCCCTGCCGTGTGTTCATCTATATACTTGCTATCTCCGGGCAAATACTACAAAATTTCCCAAAATTTTATTCCGCGCCCTCCCGGCGGAAATTCAAATAGCGGGTACCCTGAAAGGTCAGCTCCCCTGAGTCTCCTTCCGCCAGCATTCCGTATTCCATGTCGGAGACCTCAAATTCCATCCGGTCGCCGCTCTCCACCTGGAACGTGACATAGTAGCTTGTGAAGGTGTGCATAGTCTCGATTCCCCTATGTACATCCGACCGCTTCGCTACAACAGTGGCAGGAACCGTCAGCTTCGGTGATTGGTTGTTTTTATTCCATTCTCCAACGCCCCGAATCAGTGTCACAATAATGGATCCAAGCACCAGCACAAACACCAGCAGCATTATGACCTGCATGATGCTGAAAGTCACATCAAAGCCGGGATCTCCTCCAAAGCCTATCATAGACGAACTCCTCTCTTTTGATGGAAGCCTGGGGCCTCCGGCGGGAGGCCCCAGGCTGTTTTCTATCCGGTTATACCGTCACACCTGCTGCTCCGGCGTGTCCGCGGAAGCGGCCGCCGCGTCAGGCTGGGCCTGGGGCGCCACCGTCACCTGCACCGGCTGGGAATTGCCCGCCGCCAGCTTGCCGCCCAGGGCGCCTGCCAGCAGGCTCTTGAGGTCCAGCCCCATCCCGGCGCTGATGCCCTCGGTGACCTGAGTGGTACCGTTGACGATGTCGCTGAGGAGCTTGGCGCTGTTGCCCTCGCCGTACATGGTGATCTTATCCACCTTGCTGAGGGGCTCCGCCACGTTCTTGGCGATCTCCGGCAGGGCGTTCATGATCATCTCGATCACAGCGGCCTCGCCGTACTTCTTCATGGCCTCCGCCTTCTTGTCGATACCTTCGGCCTCTGCCAGGGCCTTGGCCCGGATGGCCTCGGCCTCCGCCTGACCCACGGCGGCGATGCCGGCAGCTTCCTGCTCCTTGGCGAAACGGGCAGCCTCGGCGGCCTTCTTGGCGGCTTCCGCCGCCTGCTCCTGCTCATAGCGGACAGCTTCCGCGTCTTTTTGCCGCTGGTACAGAGCTGCCTGTGCCTCCTGCTCCTTGCGGTAACGGTCGGCGTCGGCAGCGGCGCGGACCTCGGCGTCCAGGGACTGCTTCTTGACCTCGACTTCCTTACTCTTCAGCTCGGCTTCGCGCTCTGTCTTGGCAATCTGGGCATTGACGGTAGCCGTCTCAATGGAGCGCTGCTGCTCCTGCTGCTGGATGGTGTAGGCGGCGTCGGCCTCGGCCCGCTTAGTATCCTCCTGCACCTTCAGTTCAGACTGCTTGATCGCCAGATCATTCTGCTTCTGGGCGATGTGCATGTCCGCCTCCACCTGGGCATCATTGGACGCCTTGGCAGCCTGGGCCTGGGCGATGGCAATATCCCTCTCTGCCTCAGCCTTGGCGATAGCAGCATCCTTCTGGATCTTGGACATGTTGTCCTGGCCCAGGGAGTTGATAAGGCTGTTTTCATCGGTGACCCGCTGGATGTTGCAGGAGATGATCTGGATGCCTAGGGCGTTCATGTCGGTCTGGGCCTTGGACTGCACCTCGTCACCGAACTTCTTACGGTCATTGCAGATCTCTTTCAGAGTGATGGTGCCGATGATCTCACGCATGTTGCCCTGCAAGGAATCCACGATAGCCCGGTTGAAGTCGTCCTCCGTCATATTCAGGAAGTTCTTCATGGCCAACTGGATGCCCTCCGGGTCTGTCATCACCCGCACCTTGGCCACGGCGTCCACGTCCACGCCGATGAAGTCCTGGGTGGGGATGTAGCCCTCGGACTTGATGTCGATGGAGATCTGGCGGACGATCAGCTTATCCACCCGCTCCAGGAAGGGGATCTTGATGCCGGCTTTACCGATGAGCACCTTTGGATGCTTCCGCAGGCCGGAGATGATGTAGGCCACGTCGGGGGGTGCTTTCACGTAGCCCATCAGGAAAATGAGAATGACCAGGATCACGGGAATCGCAATGGGAATTGCCTTCAGTAAAATGTCCATGTGGTTCTCCTTTTCTATTTCAATATTTTTAGGGATAACTTGTCAAAAAGCGCTTCCAAGCTCCGGCTTGGGAGCCGCACCGCCGGAGATCTCCCGGTAAAACGCGGCGATAGCGGCCATCTCATAAGGCCGCAGGGCCAGGTTGCCCAGCCCCAGCGTCAGGGTACACAGGATGCTCCAGCCGATGAAGCTGAACTGCAGGCAGAACAGCCGCCAGCGGTTCCCCTTCATCATGGCCTTGGACTGGGCAATGGCCTCGCTGGCCGTCAACTCCGGGTGTTCTGCCAGGATATAGTCCGTCATGGCGTAACTATAGCCGGCTACGATGCCGGGAATGACCAGCAAAAGCATCCACAGTAAAACATACACCGATTGGAGCAGCCAGGCTACAGCAACGGTTTTCCAGTGAGGAAAGTAGGAAAACAATGTCTCAAAGGGCGGCTTTTCCCCAGCGGTCAGATTCAGATTGAACCGGGCATACCCCACCTTAATAACACTGCCCAGAATGAAATACAGGACCCCCAGCACGATTGCCGCTAAGATCAGGTAGATCGCGCCGCCAACCAGAACTGCCCGCAGTCCCGGTGTGATCCCGTCCCCCCAAGAGTAGATGGTCTGTCCGGCATATTGAATATTCGCGTTCAGGCTGCCGCCGGTAAAATTGATCTTAAATTCAGGTCCGCCGGAAGTGGCTCCTCCCAGAATCGCCGCCACCAATCCCACCAGAATGGCCAACGGCCATTTCCCCTGAAGCGCCGCCCTGGCTTCCTGCCTAAAATCTGCCGCGTATTTCATTAGCTCTCCCTTTCCGCCCCATGGGCTCCCCCACTATATTTCTTTCCTGCAAGGACTCTCACTTTTATAGACGGTTCCAATCCTAATTTTGTTGCATATTTTCCGTCTTTTCTCAATAATTCCATCAAGTGGATGGTCAACAGCCGCTCTCTGGCCCCATGGCCATCAACTCCTCCCCAGGTTTTTGGAACGCCGTCCCTTTGCTTGAGAATAGCGTACAGCAAAAGGACGGCGGAATACATCATAGAATTGGAAAGATACAGCAGTTTATTTTCACTTTCGGAGCAAAATACCCCTTTCAGGTTTTCTTCCGGCTACGATACGCTTCATACCGCGCCTCATCAATCACACCGGCAGCCCTGCCGTGTGTTCATCTATATGCTTGCTATCTCCGGGCAAATACTACAAAATTTCCCAAAATTTTATTCCGCGCCCTCCCGGCGGAAATTCAGATACCGGGTGCCCTGAAAGGTCAGCTTCCCTGAGTCTCCTTCCGCTTCGCCGACCTTGTTATACTGGTAGGAGACTTCCTTTGCCCCATTGTAGTTGATTTTCTGCACCAAATCAAGGGCAGTGTAGGAATACTGGGTCACATAGCCATCCGCGTCGGTCTTGGAGACCATGTTTCCATTCCCATCGTAGACATAGATGGTGCTGTCACCCAGGGCATTAACTTCGCGGGTAACGAGGTTCCGACCATCATACTCATACAACGTGATTTCGTGAGAGTCCACGCCATTGAGCGTATCCGCGCGATGGAGGTCGGTAGACACCAACTGGTTGTTTTTATTGTAGCCAAACACAGACTCCGTTCCCAGTGCGTCAATTCAGAGTTTACGATGGAAAACAGGTATTGGTTAAGCATCCGCTGTCAACACGGCCTGCCTTACCGCTTCAAAATCGTACACATGAATGCTTTCGTAGGGATGATACCGGACTGTCAGGTAAACGGCAGTTCGGCTGGCCGGACGGAGTTCTGCTGAAACAATACTTTCCAACAGGCTTTTCTCGGTAGGAAACTGCTCCACAGGCAGATACCGGGCCAGCGTGTCCGGGTTTGCCAGCAAATCGTCCCAACTCTTTCCACCGTCATCTGTCCTCATCAGGACGCAGGCGTTCTCTTCGCTGCTTCCCAGAAGAATTCCCTCCTGCTCACTAAAGAAAAACAGTCCAGAAGCTGTGCATGCAAGCGGACGGCCGACCCTGCCCCAGTTTTTTCCGCCGTTCGTGGTGTGGAAAAGCTGGCCCTCAGAAGCTGCCCAGCCATCAGACTCGTTGCTGAAATGATATGCGCTGGTGTTTAGGGGTACGGAATCCATCTTAGGCACAGTAGCATCGTCCTTCAGCACGCCTGCTGCCTCCAGAACATTCGCGTAAGCCCAATGGCTCTCTGCCAAATCCGAAAATGGATTTTCGACAGTCAGCAGCTCCGTCACAGATTCATCACGTCCCAGCATCCGGTTGATGGCTGTGACCGCTTCGGCACGGGTGATTTGGCGTTCCGGGTGGAACAGGCCATCGGTGCCTCCCTGTAACCAGCCCAGAATCTTCGTGCTGTATATGTACGTTTCGGCCCAGTACCCGGCAGGAACATCCGCAAACACAAATTCTTCCCCATACTGCCCCACAGGTGCCGCAAACTGACAGCGATGCAGCAGAACGGCGAACGCGGCCCTGCTGATCGGCGCATCCGGGCGGAAGGTTCCGTCCGCATAGCCGGTGAGGATACCATAGCTGGCAAGGTATGCAACCGCCTGGGTGCAGTCTTTTCCTGCTGTGTCTGAGAACGGGGCTCGGTAACTGTCGGCCTTATTGCCAGCGTCCAGCAGGGTGTATAGCATCTGTGCCAATTCGCCGCGTGTCAAGGGAGCATTAGGACGCGCAAGCCCACCATTCACTGGCAGGTATGCCAGATGCCTCACTGTTTGGAGCTTCGGCCATCCATCCGGCTGAGCCGGAACCAAGCCTTTCCGCAGATTCTCCATGGAAAAGGCGGAGGAAACTCGTCGAAAGGCATCCAGAAAATCTCCGCCGGTGGGAGCGCCTCCTCCTGGCGTCTTCCATAGAAATACCTGGTTCTTTCCCATGGCGATGATCTGGTACGCCATATCATCGTAGTGGCCGGAGAAAAAATCAGACCGCGGGGAAACCACTACAACAGAGCCGATCTCTCCCCCGTATTTTTCACGGGAGGGAGCGTGATAAAAGTTCACGCCGGTATCGGTTTCCTCGGCAATGACCTCGCCCTGACGAACGCCGGGAACCGTGACAGAAAATCCGAGCCGGTCGCTTTGATACTGGAATAATGCAGGGGCGGCTGCTTGGGCCGGAATGCCCAGCAGCAGGCATATTGCCAGTAAAATTGAGATCCGTTTCATTTACAGCAATTCCTCCTTTGAGAATTGTAGCACATGGCAACCTTGTTCCCGCAGAATTATTTGGCCTTTAGTTAAATAGGTCAGCAGTATCCAGCGTTTCAGACGCCTCCATCAAATCCTCACTAAAGGAATCAGAGTACTTGATGGTCAAATCACCACTAATAAACTCGACATCTTTTACAGCCCGCACTCCATCAAACGCAAAGACATAAGGGGTATTTCCTGTGATGGATCTTGTTTCAGACTCTCCGTCCGCAAACACAATACGAGCTTCCGTAAATGCAACATCAATTCGCTTGTCATTGATGAAATCGAGAATGCTATCAAAAGTATCTCCGAACACAACAGTCAAACTGTCAGTTGCGAGAACATGAACAGAAAATCCAGCAGCCAAGCCTCGCTCGGCATCCTTCCAGGCACTAACCTCAAAAGAGTTATCTGTCTTATCCACAATGAACACCTGCAATAATTGGTATTCATCTGTGTCAGGGTTCTTTGTGCCAGTTAAGAAAATGGCACTATCATTGACAGCTTCAGCAGAAAGGATTTCATATTTAGAAGTCTGACTTTCAAACCAGTTGGTTGCCTCCTGTAAAAGAGAGGCCGACCCATCGGTGGAATTCTGTGTGGGTTCCGTTGAGGCGCACCCTATAAGTCCACAAAACAATAACGCACACAAAAGAACCGCAATATATTTCTTTTTCATGGAAATTCTCCGTTCTTATTGAAATAGTGTTGACTACATAAATCGGTAGCCGCTTTCCATTAGGGACTGTAAGAATGACATAAAGAAAACTTGATTGGAAAAATTCAGTTGCTTATAACCATCCTCGTAATGAAATGATGCAATTTGCACGTCGGAATTTAACCATACGACCGAAGCATCCTCTGCTTTTTGCATACGATGTACCTCCCAAATTTCAGTTCAGGAAAATGTGTAGATAAAGAGACTGTCGGAATCTCCAACGGCGGATATACACACCTGATTTTCATTGAGCCAGCCTAATCGCCACTCCTTGTTTTTATCAAATCCACTGCGGTCAAAAACAGAGAACTGCGCTTTTTCAAAATTCATTACGCCCAGAGTTTTAACTGCGAGAGTATCTTGATCCTGTGTAGGAATATAGTAGCAAATACTTGTGCCAGAGATATTGGGGAGCATTATCGCTCTTCCATCAAAAGAGAAACCAGCAATAGCAGAGGATTGATACCCGGTTTTCAGATCGAGTACCGCAACACTTTGATCTGCGTTCACCCAAAGCGCATAGCGAGTACCTACATCTACGAGCCCAGCTGTTTTGCCATCTTGTGTTCTGATGGAAAGGTTATTTGCAGTCTCCGTTACACTCCCGGTTTTGACATCGCAACTCCAAGCAGAAAAGCAGTTTTCTTTTTGCATCGTTAGAATTACGGTATCATCGTCCACCAAATGTGTAGCAAAGTCACGGCTATTGGCATTTGCCATCGGAATCAATGGGAACATCTCGCCAGACTGCAAATTGCATACATACGGTTGGCTCTGCTGGCTGTCGGCTGTTTGTCCCCAAATCAACGCATAGTTCAGATTCGATGTGAGCTGGATTTCTTGAACATGGTAGAGCGTTGGAATGTTCAATCTGTGCAGTGTCCCGGTTGGCAGGTCTAAAAGGAAAACGGAAAAGTCAAATTTGCTTAAGATGCCGCCATAAACTGAAAACAAAGCCTTATCCGGCTGTCCCGCAATCGTCGAAACATTCCACGACCTTTGACCGTCGAGCATCTGCCCATTTCCTATCGCCATGGCACCATTTTCAGATTTGCACCAGAAAATGCGTCCATTTCCGGCAAGTTCGTCATCTTTCAGTTCAAATTGCACGCTACTCGTTTTCAAAGCGGATAGTCCGTCTTTTCCGATCTCATAAAACAAAACATTTTCCAAATTTCCGTTGGCATCGCATTCGCGTTGATACAAAATCCCGTTGCCTGCAAATTCCATGTCCTCCGCAAAGTCCAAGTATCTTGCGGAAACACGCTCGCCAATCACTGTGTCCAGTCCGCTCGTAGCAAGGTCACCTCCGTTCGGGACATTTTCAGAGGTTGAAATATGAAAGAATTCAAAGACCTTTTCCCTAAAATCTTCATTGACAGCCATAGCAGTCACGAGCAAAGACATCACAGCCGCAATGGTAGCCGCAAGGATAAGGAGTTTTTGGGGTACGGTTCTCTGATGAGCTTTGCTGTTTGTGATTTTAAGAACATCATTGGTAAGGTACTTCTGTGCGCCCATAACGTACTCATCACTAATATCACCCAGCGCATCAAGAAGCATTTTGCTGTTCAAAGGAACCCCTCCTTTTCTAAGTGATTTTTTAGCTTTTGTCGTGTACGGAATAGTGTAGACTTTACTTTGCTGAGACTACACTCAAATTGGGTACTGATCTCTTTAATGGGTGTTAAAAACCAATATCGACAAACAAACATGTCGCGCTCCGCAACTGGTAAAGTAGATAAGAATTGATTGATTGATGCCGAAAGCTCTTGAATGGCAATTTTTTCACTAATGGAATCACTTGCGGTCACCGCATCAGATAGCTCTTCTAACGCCAGCGGCATCTCGCCATTTCCGCGTTTCTGTGCGTGCTGCTCATTCCACCTGTTAATCGAAACGCGCCGTGTAATTTTTCCAAGGAAAGTAGAAAGAATGGCCGGGCGATTGGGCGGCATACTGTTCCATGCCCCCATATATGTATCATTGAGCATTTCCGCAGCATCTTCCGAATCATTGAGAATGTTAAAAGCAATCGCATAGCAGTATTTTCCATACTTGATGGATGTTTCATGGATTGCGTTTTCTGATCGTGCCCAGTACAGGTCTACGATACTTTTGTCGTCCACTCATACACCTCCTTGCACATTAAAAGGGTCCTTCACTTATCTACTCAGGAAAAATTGAAAAAGGTTGCATATTTGGCACAATTCAATCATGAACCTCGTTCAAATTTGCGGGTTTAACTTGAAACATAATAAGCCATAAGACGGCGCTTCGCAACTTATAATAAAGTAGTGAGATAACCAGCGCTGCCTCCGTTTCTCGCAGGGTCTTCAGGAGAGCGCGTTAGCGGCAAGCAAGGCAAGTGTATATTACACATATGATTGATGGTAACAAGCGTTTCAGATCTCGCGATGACACGCAGTAAATAAAAAGACCGACGGAAGCTATTGGGTTGCATGATGGAAGCAGTATCAATTTTCAAAGTAAAAACGATGGCACCCTACAACTCATTTGCCAACCACCTTCCCAAATTTATGTACCCTCATTGGGTCTCCATCGAAAAAACGGCTGTTTGAGTGGCGTACCTTGATGCTGTGTCTATTGGATTGTAGCAGCACGTAACAAGGAAATAGGTGCCGTCATCCATGGCCGCCGTAAAATATAGTTCAAGCAAATAGCAGTTTTCTTTTTCCATCGAAACAGCGTAAGTATACTGCGAATCTTCAGGAAGGATGGTAATAATTAAAACAACTACGTTCAAAAAATGTAACAACAGAATATTGTTCAAAGCTGTTTATCCTGCTCCAAAAATTGCTTTGGAGAGATTGCAATTTTATACGTATTTTTTCTTTATTTCATAAAGTAGCCGAATCTTTCAGACGCAGAAAAACTCCCGCTCCATTCAATGAATGGGGCGGGAGTTTTCTGCTGCAGCTATAACTAGATAATACAACTTGCCAGTAGTTGACTGATTTATAAGCTATATGTTTCTGTCAATTGGTAATATTAACAGCACCAGTAACTTTGACATTATCTACCGATCTAGCATACAGTGAATATACCGAAGCTGCTGTAGCGTCCAAGCCTCCCTCTCTACCAGAGGTGAGCATGACATATGCACCATTGCCAGTGCTGTGTGCATAAAGCCTAAATTCTAATCTCGCATAAGCCGGGGACCAGGTTCCCTGAAAACTCACCCTCGATTTCGCTGGCATCTCGAAATCATCTGTGATTTTATAGAACTTACCGTCCCCCGGGATGTTAATTTCCTCATACACGATTGCGCGAGGCATAACAGTTTCTTGCTCTTCATTTCTCGCAGTATCAGTCTCTGCCGCAAATGCGGGAACCGCCATAGCGGCACACATCGCCACGGAAAACAGCACTGCAATCATTTTTTGCATTTTCTTCATAAAAACGCTCCTTTTCAGTCTAAAGTGTAGTTGTTTGCTGTAATTAATTCATTGTATATACAGTCTCCACGCAGCAGGCATACTGCCAGTAAAATAGAAATCCGTTTCATTCACAGCAATTCCTCCTTTGAGCCCTGTAGCACATGGTGACCTTGTTCCCGCAGAATTATTTGGCCTTTAGTTAAATAGGTCAGCAGTAGCCGCATTCCATCAGGGACTGTAAGAATGACATAAAGAAAGCTTGGTTGGAAAAATTCATTTGCTTATAACCATCCTCGTAATGAAATGATGCAATTTGCATGTCGGAATTTAACCATACGACCGAAGCATCCGCTGCTTTTTGCATACGATGCACCTCCCAAATTTCAGTTCAGGAAACCGTTATGCCAACATCTTATGTATTTGGAAGCAGTCCCATAACTATCAGCATTATCGCCCCACAGCATACACTTGATAATACAACATATACCTGCTCCCTACTTTTTCCTTGTAAGCTTTCCTTAATTGCTTTGATTGTAAAAACTGGAAATGTAAACCCTAAAAGTATTCCTAATAATTTAATCAAAAAAATCATACATTCACCCTCACTCTTAAAATCTGTTATTAAAAGAACGGATAACAACGCAAAATTGCAAAGAATAAAATGTGTAACGGGTATGCCCAATAATAAATCCACTTTTTCTTACTTCCGTGTTGCCCATTGTACAGGCAAACAAACAAAATAGACAAAAGTGAAAAACACATATTTCGTATTGCCTCAAAAGAAACAACATTGCTATAAATATGTTGCCCATAATAGGGTACGAGTAACACTGCCATTATCACGGCAGAAATTTTAATACTTTTTGCCAGATATAAGAGTGAAATTAAAGCGACACCCCAAATACCATAATCGCAATCTATAAAGCTTGATAGTAAAAATGCTGGTAACGTTGACAAGATTGGAAAAATATTTATTAATATATTCGATTTTGAATTTGCAATTTCGTGATGTTTGAATATATATGCACAGGAAATTATCATCCCCATCACATATGAGAACATAAGGGCTACGCTCGGCAAACGCTCTCCAGTGATAAAAGTCAGCAATATCCATTCCATAAAGAGAAAAAGGAGACAAACTGCAAACACAATCAGTTGAATCATTGTTTTTTGCTTTTTTATACTATCATAGATATAGACACATGCCGCTGATAAAAAAAGTGTGTAAAAAATGTTTGTCTGATCCAGGAAATTAATAGAGTTTCCAAATGCCAAGTCATAAGGAATTTCACTAATCAGCGCAAATATTCCAAGGCCAAGCAGATACCGTTCCATACTATGCGTATGCTTACAGCCTTGAGCCAAAAGGAACGCATATAACGGAAATGATACTCGTCCAATACTACGCAAAATATCGCATTGCGGGAACAGGGTTGCCCCTGCATGATCGATAAGCATACATATAAGTGCAACGATTTTCAGAGACTCACTTGTAAACATTTTTCCTCTACAATGTTTAATTATGTGTTGCCTATTTTCAACCACTTGGCTAATTCTATTGCCTTTGTCACTCATAACCCTCTCCATAATTACTATAATCGCTGTAAAAATAAGCTGCCGGAAGAGAGTTTTCCCTTCCGGCAGCCCAAATTAGTCGTGTTTCGTCTTTTCTCATGCCGCCGGTTTTTTAGCATCAATCAGCTCAAGTCACTTTTATTGGACGAAACACGAACAGAAACTGTTCCATCCAGATTCAGGCCATGGGGATTGCTTGTAAAGTTAATATAGAATTTTCCAAACTCGTTTGCCGTCCATACTTTCTTGGACGAGCCTCCCGCCGGGATGTCTTGATCCCAGAAAGATTCAGCGTTTTTATTGCCGAAGCACATGCTTGCGTGCAACGTTTCAGAGCCATTATTCTTAATGGCCACCCTGAAATATGGCTGAGATCTTGAAATCCTAAAAGATGTCGATCCACTCCCTCGACTTGTTTCTACGTCAGAGAGATTTCCGTCTAAGATCAGATCGCTGGCCCTGGTAATAATCGGAGAGTCCTCTTCGTCTTCATCTACATCCGCCACCCAAGTAGCAGGTTCTGTAGCTTCATCGTTTTCTTTTGGCTCGTCCTCTACATAGTAAATGACTTCTCCACTCTCTGTAATTTCTGCGATGCATGTCGCCGGCATTTCATCCTCGCGGGTGTCCGCAGCAAAGACGGACACAATTACCAAAGATGCAACCATTGCAACAACCAGAATCATTCCCACAATTCTTTTCATATTTTCGTTCCTTTCATAAATTGTTTTCCAGGCAGTAGCTTAGCATACGCTCTAATCTGTGTACCCATCTTATACGGGTCAAGTGTAAAGGCTGCAAATGGAGTAGCGTTTGTTGTCGAACTTGCGGACTTAAGGTAGACTCTTTCACTTAAAAGTACGATCCAGTCATCCAGGCCCGTTCCAATCGACAAAGGCTTAATTTCCTCCATTGTGTTATCTGCAGGCACTGCAGGCAATACGGGTTCAGAAATTTCAATTTTAGCGTTATTTTCTTCGATAGGAACATCCCATCCAGGAAATACCTCAGAAAATTCTGGCAATTCCTTGATTAACTTTCCAGTTTTAATGTTCCGGATACATCCAACATAGCCATCAGCAACCCAGTCAGTATTGTAAATGATTTCCTTTCGTGCTTCCAGAATTTTTTCCTTTAGTTCCGGAGTAGCCTTATCTGCATCTAAATATGCAAATTCGCTCGCGCTCTCCAAAATCTCTTCCTGCACTTCTGCTTCCGAGTTCGAATCTGATTCTTTGTTAACGGCAAACGCAGGAACAGCAAGGGCCATCAACATAATAAGCGTCATGGTCATGGATAAAAACTTTTTTATGAAAATACGCTCCTTTCACTGCATGCATAATTCAGTTGGTTAAAATGGAATGTATCATCTTGAGTGATAAATCCAAAGTCAAGATTGGCTGTTCTTGGTGAATATGTGCAATTTATTGTAACAATCTCGTCTGCCTCCAAAGAGTATGCTGTATCTGCTTTCATAACCGTATCAGGAGAAATGTTCCACTCGATTCGACTGGTTGCTCGAGTCATGCTCGGAATGGACATAGAGTCAACTACTTCCACAGAAAGTTCTTCAAAGGACATTACTTTCGTTCCGATATCAGTTGTTAATAGTAGCTTCCAGAAATAGTAAGCAATCTCAAAGTAGAAAAACAGTTTTCTTTTTGCATCGTTAGAATTACGGTAATATGTGCTTATTTTGATTACTCATTTGTCAGCAAGGACAATACTTCTTGTAGGTTTTCTTCTGACAGAACCGCACTAACACTGCTGATGCCAAAAATCTGTCCCGATTGCGAGTTCATATAGGTTCTGGCTCTCTACTTTCAAGACGCAGATGGCAGGGGCTTTCTTACACGTTTTTGCAGGTTTTCTTTATTTTTCTGTTTTTACCAAGGAAACGCTTTCAGCTATGTGCAAAATGTCATCCTGGTCAACGTTTGCATTGAGAGAAAACTGGATATTGGTTTGCGGGTCAAACCACGTAATGGTATTTCGTGAGTTTTCCCAGTCATCAGTCAAAAACATTTCTCCCTCCAAGCCATTCACTGTAACCGCAATATTCTCAGCATCTTCAGTTACATAAGTCCACGCAGTTCCCTGCTGCATGTAAGCATAATCAAAATATATCGACCGATCTGTTTTTTCGTTGTAATAGACCTTACACGCAAAATCATCTTCACTTATCGTTTGCTCCGGGTCTTCGACATACCCCTCTGGCAAATCTGTAATCGTATATTGTGGAATTTCTCCAGTCATAGGGATTCCAAAATGTCTATACACCACATGAGTCTCATACCATTCCGTGGCCCAGCGCACCACTGCGGCCCGGACCGTGGGGCTGACTGCCATGAGGCTCCCCAGGCTCAACGAGAACACCAGCAGGATCACAGCGGCCTTTTGCGCCACATTCTTCCACAGGGGCCGTGCCCGCCTGCGTTCCCATTTCAGCGGGTCCTTCACCATCGCCGCCATCTGCCGCTGATACCGGGGCGTCGGTTCAAAGGCCAATTCGCCGCTGGCCGTGCTTTCCGCGTCAAGTCTCAAAGAATCCAACAGAACTCGCCGCATCAAGGTATCCAATTCCTGATCTGTCATGCGTAAAACGCCTCCTTTTCCGCGATTTCCCGAAGCAGCACGCGTCCGCGGAAGATCCGGGTGTTGACCGCCGACTCTGACAGCGCAAGGTGTCGGGCGATTTCTTTTCCGGTGTACCCCAGCAGCAGCCGCATTTCCAGCACCGCCCGGTAGGTCTCCGGCAGCCTGGAAAAGAGCTGCACCAGTTCCAGATAGTCCGTCACGCTTTCCGCGTCAGCCGCAAAGCTGTCCCAATTCTCCAACTGCACCGTCCGCTGATTTTTCCGCAGGATCGTGACTGCTTCGTTCTTCACAATACAGACGATCCAGAAGGGCAATTTCTCGCAGGGAATTTCATCAATTTTTTCAAAATGCCGGATGATCTGCATAAATGCGTTCTGCACGGCGTCCTCGGCGTCATGCTGGTTCTTCAAAATGCGGAGCGCCGTCTGCTCCATCTGCAGGTGATACTGCTCGTAAATGTCCGTGAATTTTTGCTTGTCTGCCTCGCTTTCCAATGCGGCTAAAAGGATCGCCAGCATCAGCTCCACCACCTTTTTTATGTAGCTTTTTTGGGTTTCTGCTATATAGACGCACGAGCCGCGCCATTTCTTACACAATTTTCAAAAAAATTTAAAAATTTTTTGAGCGGTTTAAACCTAATCAATCACAAAAATATTTTGGGCTATTTTTTCAACTACTTCACCCGGTACGTGCTCGGATGAACAAATGTCAATAAAAATATTCTTGTCAGTATTTGCGAGGGCAATATGTGTCTGGTCGTTTTTTACAATGCGCAACCCAGAGTTCCCATTTATCATGATTTCCTCTACTATTTCGGCTCCCTCCGTATCTACATTGTAAGTAGAAGTCCCATCAAACCTGTTAATGATTATCCAGTTATTTTCATCGTTTGCAAAGATGGCCTGATAATCGTATTCTCCTGATAAATATTCGTATCCGTCAGGAAGCCATGCCAAACGTATATTTTTAAAAAATTCATTGTTGTCTGTAACCATAGAGTTGCCGGATTCTTGAGGGGGATCCTCTTGCTTCATTTTCAATTGTGTGTACTTCTCATTTGCAGTGATCACCAAATTAAGAGTGGCTGTTCTAAATTCATCAGAAATTGCAAATGCTGACGTAAAAAGTAGAGTTGAAATTGCAATCAATATTGCTGCCAGGTTAATTGCCTTTTTTACAATTCTAAGGCTGCTGCTTCTGCGCATATTTGAAAAATGCGCATTTATTGTTTTCAAACACCTTTTTGTGAGTTCTTCAGGAACTGCGGCGTGAGGGTCATTCTGCAATTCTGTGTTGAACCGGTCTAACCGGGCATTTTCCATTTGTGCAACATCTTCCATCAACAGTGCAAAATATGCATCTTCATAGTTTTCCAGCAGTCGTTCGTGTCTCGTCATTCGTACCCTCCCCTTTCATTAACCTTAGAGATTTTCGCCTTGCGCGTGAAAGACGCATCCGGATACTGTCTCTGCTGCACTGAAAAATTCCTGAGAGTTCTTCTGTTGTTTGATCCAAAACATATTTCCTGTATAGCAATTCTTGTTCGGCATCAGTAAGCTGCATCCACACTTTAGTCAGGCTGGTTCTTTTTTCTTGGAGGTCTTCTATTCTTTCAATTATCGATTCAGGCTGATCGTATTCACTGTTTGAATCATCACCTGATAATTGTTGAATATGGCGGTTTATCGTTGCTTGGTGCTTTCTAAAATTTATGGCCGTATTTCTGACCGCGTAAACTACGTATGCCCGAAGTGCGGAATTCGGTAGTCCTTTTATCTTGGCAATATTTTTACAAAGTTTTTCAACCGTATCATGAACAATATCTTCACAATCCTGTGTGTTGGAAGCATATTTTAATGCGATTGCATACATCAGGCGCTCGTTCTGTTGATATACTTCTTGCATAAATGCACGATCATCATCGTCATTTATCATAGTAGCAAAGATAAGCATATATCTAATCCTCTCCATCAGTTATGACAGTAATCACCAGGGAGAATAAACACACTTTTCCAGTGAACGGTTAATCAAGAAAGTTCAAAAGAAGGTTTTGACCTTACCGGAATTATTACTATTATAGCAATTTTTCGATATATTTCATACTATTATCCATGTAAACAATAGAATGCTGGCCTTGATTGCTCTGACAGGGCCGGAGCACGGTGAACTCCCATTTTCCGGGAGGCTGTTTCACACCCCCAGCAGGGATGATTCGTTCATTCCGCACTATAATCATAATACTTCTCAAGAAAAACACTTTTCAGCATCTCTCTGAGCTTGCTGTAATCCTCTGCGGGAACGTCATTCTTGTCAACAAAGAGGACGGGACCTACATCAACAAGTTCGATGTCTGAACCCACAAAATATATGCCGGTTTTTGCTTCGATGATTTCTCCAATTGTCTGATCCTTTTTAGGCAGATTTCGTTCCCCTTTTTTTGCTTGTGGCTTATAGCTAAATATTACGCTTTTTCCTGTCGCACTACAAAATTCCAGATGGGACGCAGAAATCTGCACATAAAGCGATGCGCTTTGTTCTGGCAAAATTTTTTTGTACCAGTTCCGTCTCTTAGACTTTACGAAAGAAGGTACCATGAATCGATAAGTCCAAAAACAGACAATAATCAGTGAAATGATTTCGTCTAAAATGGCAAATTCTTTAGAAAACCATTTTGTAGTTGGACTTAATAAGAAAAACGCTATTGCAACCAGAAAAAGGATAAACCATATTACCGCGAAATAAATACGACTGAATTTTTTCCGCAGCCGCAAACAGCATCTGAAATGCTCAATTTTGTCTTGTTCCTTAAATGAAGTACAATAGTGCATGAAGAATCTCCTTTATCGAACAGTAGGCAGGTGAGCAGAGGCAGCAGTGCGGCAGCTTTAGCCTGCGCATGAAAGAACTCTCACATATAAACACTTACCTTCGAAAAATGTAACAGCATTCTTGCTGTTATATTTTTCAAAGGTAGTTGTTTTAATAATTGCAATGTATAATGTATTTTAATGGAGTTCCTGTTTGGGAAAATCAAAACGCTTTGTTCTGTCGGAACCGGCAGGACAAAGGGGAGATGCTATGCGCTGCGTTTAATCTGAATGTATACACAAAGAATTGACCGCAAGGAGGATGCACTTTGGGAATGAAATGTACAAAAATATTAGCAGCTCTATTGGTTGGACTGCTTGCGGCTATAATCTGGTTGGGAGTAAAAAGCAACCATAATGACGAGCAGAATGATTATGTGGTTGAAACTCCATCAATAGAAGAGGAACAAGCAAATATTTCAAAATTCCATGCAGACAATTTCAATATGGCTATTGATACTGCAATTTGGACGGAGCACCACTATGACTCTGGCTTTTATAGTTGGCAAAATCACAGTGACGCGGAAAACTTCTTTGAAGTAGGACATGTTGAGGAAAAACCTGGTATTGATAAATTAGTGGAATTTGCCTTAAAGAAAAACAATTGTTCCGCTTACACTGAACTCATCCTTCCTGAAGATTCGCAGTATACTTACGCTGTTTCGATGGAAAAAGAAAACTGCTATTTGCTTGAACTATATTTTACGGCGGCCATGGATGACGGCACCTATTTCCTTGTTACGTGCTGCTATAATCCAATGGACACAGCATCAAGGTACGCCACTCAAACAGCCGTTTTTTCGATGGAGACCCAATGAGGGTACATATCGCACATATACAGGTCACAAATCCACTTGGCATCCTTACAGTCGGTTTTATTACCCTTTTGCGGTTTCGTGTATTTTGGATGGGCCAAAGTTACCCAGCAGGTTTTCTCAAGGATAGTATTTCTATTACCTTAATATTACGAGAAAGCAATATTATCCATAAAAAGATTCGCAACTATTTGGAGGAAAAAAGATGTCCAATCACAAAATGCAGTTTCCGTTCCATATTTCTAAAAGCTGGTTCTCTGTGTGCATATTCATTTTTCTCTTGACTGTTTGTGTGGGTTTAGCAATCCATGTCACCAGTGAAGAAGATGCGATATGTTCTGATTCTGATCATTCTGAAGTGCCCATTGTTTCGAATGAAAATGTTTCAGAGAAATCAGGCTCAGATATAGAGCATGCGAAAAATTATGTGCCAACGGAAGAGGACGTTCTTGCAGCACGCCAACAAGCAACCGAAGGGATGTCTCAGCAGCAAGTAGAAAGATTGACCGAAGTAATTAAGGCTGCAAATTTGTGGTTGGAACAAAGGTATATGGATGAAAATCTTTTCGAGAAGCTGTCAGATCCCAACAGTTTATACTGGAATTATTTCCATCAGACCGGAGAAATTCAAATTGGTTGGGCAGTTGACGGTAGTATTGATATAGATGCCGTATGTAAACGTGAAAAGCTCTCCCTTGAAGAATTCTATGCTAAGTATGGAACGCCCGTTGTTGCAACGAATTTCTATGATGCAGACGGATTTATCGACCTATTGTCAGAAATGAAATCATCTGTTCAAAACGAAGATCTTAAATCCGAACTTCAGGATCTCATAGATCAGACAAAACAGGCAAAAGAAACCCATAGGATGGAAATTGTAAATGACATTTACAAAAAGCTACATGATCTGGATTACTTTTTGCTGCGATATGGTCCTAAAGATGTCGCTAAGTATGTCGAAGATGATTCTACGGTATCTAAATACTACGGCAC
>ENA-USUG01002609-USUG01002609.1-human-gut-metagenome-genome-assembly--contig:-NODE-2609-length-26807-cov-6.054583_pt1 | contig 26807 bp, 19 predicted proteins | sample MGYA00250059_ERZ773394 | MGnify/ENA primary metagenome ERZ773394 (study PRJEB29103, sample SAMN06111957) | human gut metagenome | biome: human gut; feature: ankylosing spondylitis patient; material... | reverse complement strand
CATCCCGCATATTCCGGTTTCCAGATATAAATATCATATCCACTCCGCCGGATTCCTCTGGAATCTGTTGCATCTCCTTTCGGCGGGCTGCTCCGGCATTCCTTCGCAGACGACGGGGGACTGAGGCGTGCAGATGGCCATGTAGGTGTTGCCCCGGCCAAGCTCCAGCGGCTCGCCGCTTTCCGTGAAGAAACGGAACGGCTCCTTATCGCCGCCGCACATCCAGACGATGGGGATGAGCTTGCCGCCGCAGGCAAAGTAGCCCTTGCCGCCGGCATTGAAGTCCGCGATGTGGTAAATGCCGGTGGTGGTGATGTCCGCGTACATGACGATGACGTTCCGGAACGCTTCGACTTCCTCAGTCTTCAGGTCGGTCATGACCTTGCCGTACTGGTTGAAGGCGTATTTGCCCGTGCTCTCGTCGTAGACCATCCGGGTTTCCTTTCTGGCCTTTTCGTAGACCAGCGTGATGCTGATGTCCTTGGCCTCAACACCGTCCGCCGGGGTGCCGTCGTCGGTGAAGTCGAAGCCGTAGTCCCGCTCCAGCGTCATGGGGTAGCCCTGAGACTCGGCGTAGGCTTTGATGCCGGAACCGATGCCGTAGAGGGTGTTCTCCAGCGCGCCCTTGCGCTCGGTGTCCCGATAGGAAGCGCCGGTGGAGGCCACCACCCATTCGTCAATGTTGAAATTCTCCACGCCCCGATCCTTGGCATCCTTCAGCGCCTGCGCGGAACCGCCCGCGTGGGACAGGATCAGGTCATAGTGCTGGGCGATGCTGTTGAACATGGGCCGGGTGGAACGGGTGGAGCCGATGGCGTCCACGGAGTCGATGTCGGTAAACAGCGCCAGACAGCGCACCACGCTGTCCATGTTGACGTAGCACTCGATCAGCATGTCCGCCTTCACCACGCCCACATGGGGAATGTTGTCCGCCAGATTGCTCACGGTGTTGGCAAAAATACGGCCGGTGAAGGGCGCATCCAGAACTTCGCCGTTCAGGGGGTTGACATAAACCTCCGGTTCCGTGGTCGGCACGGTGGTCGGTTCCGCCGTGGGTTTCGCGGTGGGTTCGGCGGTCGGCGCGGCGGTGGTCTCCGGCGCCGTCGCGGGGGTCGCGGCAGGCGCACTCCTGGCACCGCAGCCGCACAGCAGCAGCGCCAAGGTAAGCGTCAGGGCAATAACTCTTTTCATAATCTTCTTCCTTTCCTGTTGGTAGATATTTTTCCGCAGATCTGCGGTCTCTCTCAGCTGAACTGCGTGGCAACCTTACTGCTCTCCATGGTCTTGCCCAGCGTGTAGTAGAACACGTTGTCCCGGGCGGGGTTCAGGTCGCTCAGCACGCCCCGTTTGGCGTAGATGGCGTAGTAACCGGCCATCACGGGGATGATCCGGCCGTCGTCCGCCACCAGCTTGTGCAGGTTATAGTAGTTGCCTCTGTCCGCCAGAGACTGATTGACCATGTTGTAGATCGTCTCGTTGGCGAGGCCGCCCCAGCTCATTTCGCCCCACGGCCGGTAGAATTCCGACAGGTCCGCCGTTGTGGGCAGCTTCGTGATGCCGAGGTAAATGTCGTAGTTGGCCGCCTGAAGCCGGGCTTCGTAGACGCTGGTGGGACTTTCCACCGTCTCGCAGGCAAGACCCAGCTCCGTCAGCGTGGCCGCGATGTTCCGGGCGCAGCGCAGGCGGGCGGAATCGTCGCTGTTGACCAGCAGCTGCAGCGTCCTCGGCACGCCCTTGTCGTTGGTGGGAACGCGGAATTTGCTGGCCGCGTCGATGAAGCGCATCTCGTCGTAATCATAATTTGTTGCCAGACTTTTGCTGTAATACGGCGACATGGGGGAAATGGGCAGGGTCGTGGGCAGCGCCAGTCCGCCGTAGTTGTCGTCCACCAGCGTCTGCCGGTCAATGCCGTAGGTCAGGAAGGTACGCAGGGTGCCGTCGTCGAAAAATTTACTGTAGGTGACGTTGCAGCCGATATACATCATGAAGCCGCTGTCCACTTCCCACAGCTCGAAGTCGCAGCGGTAGTCGGCGTAGGAATCCGTCTGGGGGTTGGTGCAGACCACGCTCAGGCCGGAAAACTCAAACTCGTCCCGGATCTGGGAAGGGGATTCCGCTTCCACAAGGGCGATGGAGGAATCCTTCGCCACTAAATCGTCGCTGCTGCACCACCAGCCCACCACCCGCTGCAAGTGCTTGCCGCCGATGCCGTCTTCCAGCGAGTAGGGGCCGGTTCCAAGGGGGTTGTCCACGGTCACTTCCGAAGCCTTGACGATGGGGATATCCAGCAGCAGCGCCAGATTCTGGTACGGCGTGTCAAGGAAAAAGTCCACGCCGCCGTCGCTGGACAGCTCCACACGGGCAATGTGGGTGAAGCGTCCCTTGTAATACACGTTCTGCCGCGCCTGCTCGTAGCTCGCAACCACGTCCTGCACCGTGACCCGGGTGCCGTCGGAGAAGGTCGCGTTGGGTTCCAGATAGATCGTCCATGTACGGTTATCCGGGGTGACCTGATACTGAGAGCACAGAATGGGGGTCGTATTGTTCTTGGAGTCCACCGCGAACAGCCCCTGATACATCAGGGACATGACCACGCGGTTGGTGTAGTCGCTGCCGTACAGGGGGTTCATGGAGCGGTCGGGATAGTAGGCCAGCGTCAGATCCTGAGAGTCCGGCGCGATGGTTTCCTCCGCCGGGTCCTCCCCCTCCATCAGGAGGGCGTCTCCCGTGGGGACGTAGGCGGAATTGTCGATGCTCCCGACGCAGCCGGTGAAGCACCCCAGACAGAGGATAAGCGCCAGCAGCACGGATATTCCCTTTTTCATCCCGTCACCTCCTGACAGACGATCACCGCGCCCTGCGATCCCCGCTCCCCGCCGGTCGCCCGGTGGGACCAGAAGCGGTCGCAGCTGCACACGGTGCAGTCTCTACTTAAGTCAATGTGTTCCACGCCGCAGCGGCGCAGAACCATGGCGTTGATCTGCTTTAAGTCCAGATGGTATTTTTTGCCCCGTTTTTCAATGTAGGCGTCCACCTCCGGGCCGAAGGCGGCGCGCATGGCGTCGGGGACGTCGTGGTCGGTCTCAAAATGGCACATGCCGATGTTGGGGCCGATGGCGGCGCGGATGTTCTCCGGCTTCGCGCCAAAGTTCTCCGCCATGGCGCGCACCACCTTTGCGCCGATGGCCTGCGCCGTCCCCCGCCAACCGGCGTGGGCCGCGCCCACCGCCCCGGTCACGGGGTCGAAAAACAGCAGCGGCGTGCAGTCGGCGGTGAACACCAGCAGCGCAACGCCGGGGGTGTTTGTCACAAGGGCGTCGCACTTGGGATAGTCCCGGTGGCACAGGCCGATATGGTCTTTTTCCGTCACCACCCGGACGATGTCCGAATGGATCTGCAATGTCATCACCAGTTTTTCCGGGTCGAAGCCCACGGCGCGGCCAAGGCGGCGGAGGTTTTCTTCCACGTTTTCCAGAGAGTCCCCCCGGCCTACGGCCAGATTCAGGCTGCTCTGGGTGCCGGTGCTGACGCCGCCAAGACGGGTAGTGAACCCGTGGGGGACGGTGATGCCGTCGGCGGTCAGATATTGGAGTGTCTCGTATTTCTGTGTTCGTATCATAATCTCGTTTTCGCGCGTCGGAAGTAAGGCGTAAAGCGCCTTACTTCCGATTCTCTGTTATCTTAACTTTCGAGTTTGTCCTTCTGCATGCAGCACTTCTTGTACTTCTTGCCGCTGCCGCAGGGGCAGGGGTCGTTGGGGCCGACCTTGTGCTCCTTACGCACCGGCGCACGCTTGACCTGAGACTTGTCCGGGGCGGAGGTGCCGGTCTCCTTGGCCACCTTCTCCCGCTTGACTTCCTGGGCGGGACGCAGCTGCACCAAGAACATCCGGCGGATGGTCTCCTCCTTGATGGCGGTGATCATGGCCTCGAACATCTGGTAGCCCTCTTCCTTGTAGGCCACCACCGGGTCGTGCTGGCCGTAAGCCCGCAGACCGATGCCCTGCTTCAGATCGTCCATGGCGTCAATGTTGTCCATCCAGTATTCGTCCACCACCCGGAGCATGACCACACGCTCCAGCTCCCGCATGATCTTGGGGGTGTAGGCGGCCTCCTTGGCCTCGTAGGTGTGCTTGGCAATTTCAAAAACGGTGTCCGTCAGCTGGTCGGCATTCATGGCCAGCAGCTGCTCCCGGCGGGATGCCAGGGTGCCTTTGGCGAAGTAGATGCCCTCCATGGCGTTGGCCAGCCCCTTCAGGCCGTCCTCGTTCACCTCGCCGCCATGCCCGCTGAGGGCGGTGGAAACGTCGCTCTCCACAAGGGAGCGGAGCATCTGCATCATGTTCTCCCGCAGGTCTTCCCCATCCAGCACCTTCTGCCGCTGGGCGTAGATGACCTCACGCTGGGTGTTCATAACGTTATCGTATTCCAGAACGTTCTTTCTGGCGCGGAAGTTCCGGGATTCTACGCTCTTCTGGGCGTTTTCCACGGCGTTGCTGAGGATTTTCGCGTCAATGGGTGTGTCCTCGTCCAGACCCAGGGAGTCCATCATGCTCATCACCCGGTCGGTGGAGAACAGGCGCATCAGATCGTCCTGCAAACTCAGGTAGAAGCGGCTTTCGCCAGGGTCGCCCTGACGGCCGGAACGTCCCCGCAGCTGATTGTCGATCCGCCGGGACTCGTGGCGCTCGGTGCCGATGATGAACAGGCCGCCGGCGGCGCGAACCTGCTCCGCTTCCTTCGCGATGGCAGCCTTGTGCTTTTTCAGCAGCTCCTCGTAGGTATGGCGAACCTTCAGGATTTCCGGGTCGTCGGTCTCGGCATAGGAGTCAGCCTCCTGCAAAAGCTCCTCCGGGAAGTCCATCCGGGCAAGCTCCGCTTTCGCCAGGAAATCGGCGTTGCCGCCCAGCATGATGTCGGTACCGCGGCCTGCCATGTTGGTGGCGATGGTCACAGCGCCCAGCTTGCCTGCCTGCGCCACGATCTGGGCTTCCTGCTCATGATGCTTGGCGTTCAGGACGCTGTGGGGGATGCCCTCCCGCTTCAGCAGCTTGCTGAGGATTTCGCTCTTTTCAATGGAGATCGTACCAACCAGCACGGGCTGACCCTTTTCGTGGCACGCCATCACCTGCCGGATGATGGCGCGGAACTTGCCCGCTTCGGTCTTGTACACTACGTCGGGGTGGTCGATACGGATGACGGGACGGTTGGTGGGAATCTCCACCACGTCCAGATTGTAAATGGCGCTGAATTCCTCTTCTTCCGTCAGAGCGGTGCCGGTCATACCGGAGAGCTTGCCGTAGAGCCGGAAGAAATTCTGGAAGGTGATGGTGGCGAGGGTCTTGCTTTCCCCCGCGACGGTCACGCCCTCCTTGGCTTCGATGGCCTGATGCAGGCCCTCGTTGTACCGGCGGCCGTACATGAGACGGCCGGTGAACTCGTCCACGATGATGACCTGACCGTCCTTGATGACGTAGTCAATGTCCCGCTTCATAAGGCCGCGGGCCTTCATGGCCTGATTGATGTGGTGAGAGAGGGTAGCGTTCTCCGCGTCGGCCAGATTTTCCACGCCGAAGAACTTCTCCGCCTTGGCGATGCCGCTGGCGGTGAGGGACACGGTGCGCTGTTTTTCGTCCACGATGTAGTCGCAGTCGTAGTCGTCGTGGATCTCCTTCTCGTCGGTCTTGGCGAAGACCTGCTTGCGCAGAGTGGACACGAAATGGTCAGCCATTTCGTACAGCTTGGAGGAATCCTCCCCCTTGCCGGAGATGATCAGCGGGGTGCGGGCTTCATCGATGAGGATGGAGTCCACCTCGTCCACGATGGCAAAGGCGTGTCCCCGCTGCACCAGCTCGGACTTGTAGATCGCCATGTTGTCCCGGAGGTAGTCAAAGCCCAGCTCGTTGTTGGTGCAGTAGGTGATGTCGGCGGCGTAGGCCACCCGGCGCTCCGCCGGGGACATGCCGGGGATCACCAGACCAACGGTCAGCCCCATGTAGCGGTAGACCTTGCCCATCCACTCAGAGTCACGCTTGGCAAGGTACTCGTTGACGGTGACCACGTGAACGCCCTTACCGGTCAGCGCGTTTAAGTAACAGGGCAGAATGGCGACCAGCGTCTTGCCTTCACCGGTCTTCATTTCGGCGATGCGCCCCTGATGGAGCACGATGCCGCCGATGAGCTGAACGGGATAGGGGCGCATTCCCAGCACCCGGTCGGCCGCTTCCCGAACGGCGGCAAAGGCTTCCGGCAGGAGGTCGTCCAGCGTCTCCCCCTGATCCAGCCGGTTCTTGAACTCGGCGGTTTTGGCCTTCAGGGCTTCCTCGGAAAGCGCCTTGTAGTCGTCCTCCAGCGCCAGAATTTTATCCACCGTGGGCTGGATTTTCTTAATTTCCCGCTGGGAACGGGTGCCGAAAATTTTTTCAAATACTCCCATATGTTTCTCCTTTTGTGCCTTCCGAACAGTTTCGGCGGCACAGGTCATTTTGGGTATTATAGCATAAGCGCAAAGAGAATAAAAGTCGAATTTATGAACAAAAAGCGGCTTCGCGCCCTCTTTTTCCTCACCGAACTACCAAATTCACTGTCTGTCGGCGAAAAAGGCTTCGATTTCACCCTTCGCAGCCTGCACCCGTCCCTGCTGGCAGAGGGGTTTTCCGCCGCCGCGGCCATGGAGCGCGGCGGTCATGTCCCGATTGAATTGCCGCAGGTCGCCCTGACGGGCGATCAGGCAGTAGGCGTAACCGCCCCCGTCGCTGCCGCTGAACACTGCCGCCGTGCCGCCGCACTTGTCCGCGATAGCATCCGCCAGTTCCCGGACGCCGTCGGCGCTTAAGCCTTCCTCAAAGTGCAGGACATTGCCGCGGTTTCCATAACTTTCAGCGATTCCGGCAAAGACCCGCTTTTCCAGACCAGCCATGCGGTACTTCTGCGCTGAAAGCAGCTCGTTCATCCGTCGTGCGGCTTCGCCGGTCTCCGTGATTTTGGCGGAAAACGCCTGAGAAACCTGCCGGTTCTGGTCAAAGGCCGCGTTCAGCAGCGCCAGCGCCTGCGACCCGCAGGCCATCTCGATCCGGGTGCCGCCCCGGAAGCTCACCGCGCTCAGCAGCTTGATGAGGCCGATTTCCCCCGTGGCCGCCACATGGGTGCCGCAGCAGGCGCAGCAATCGTATCCGGGAATTTCCACGATCCGCACCGGCCAGGCAAGGGCTTTTTTCGAGCGGTAGGGGATGGCGGGCAGCTCTTCGGGACTGGGATACCAGCACCCCACGGGCAGGTTCTGCCACACTGCCCCGTTGGCCTCCTCTTCGATTTCCGGCAGCACCTGCGGCGGGATGACCCCGTCAAAGTCGATGGTGATGACGTCCGCGCCCATGTGGAAGCCGGTATTGTGGCAGCCGTAGCGGCGGTTGAGAATCCCGGAGACGATATGCTCCCCGGAATGCTGCTGCATCCGCGCAAAGCGCAGGTCGTAGTCGATCACCCCCGTGACCTCCGCGCCCGCTTCCAGGGGCGCTTCGCACAGGTGAATTACCGCCCCCTCCCGCTCCCGGGTACTGCGCACCCGGACGCCGTTCAGGGTTCCTGAGTCCCCCGCCTGACCGCCGCCCTCGGGGTAAAAGGCGGTAGCGGCCAGCGTGACCTCCCATCCGTCCGCGGCCTTCGCGCAGGAAAGCACCGCCGATGTAAAGCGGGAAAGGTGAGAATCTTCATAATAAAGCTTGCGTGTTTCCATATCGCACCTCGAAAAATGGCAATTTTGCTCATTATACCACGGTGCCGCTGGCATTGCAACGCCCCGGCTTTACAGAAATTTGAAGTGGAATTTTGAAAAAAGTGCTTCTCTTTTGCCGAATTATCATGTAGAATGAGAAAACGTGAGAAAAAACAACGAGGTGACCGATCATGCCAGCAAATTACGCCCATTACCGCTTCGGAAAGCAGCTGCTCTCCGGGATGTGTCCCAACGACCGCCGAAGTATCCAGCGGTTCCGGCGGCTTTACGATATGGGTCTGCACGGGCCGGATATTTTCTTTTACTATAACCCCCTGATCAAAACCGCCACGGGACAGCTGGGCGGCGTCTTCCACGCCCAGTCCGGGCAGGAATTCTTCGCCCGGGTCTGCGCGCAGGCGGGCAGCGAGGCCGGGCGGGTCTATCTTCTGGGGCTGCTGGGGCATTACTGTCTGGATTCCCTGTGCCACCCCTACGTGGAGAAAAAGGAAGCGGACGGCAGCGCCCGTCACGTGGAGCTGGAATCGGAATTCGACCGGTATCTGCTGGAATCCGACGGCGTCCCTCAGCCCCACACCTACGACGGCAGCGCCCACATGCGCCTGACCCGGGGAGAGTGCGTCACGGTTGCCCTCTTTTATCCCCCCGCCACCCCGGCGAACGTCAACACCTGCGTCCGCAACATGGCCCGCGCCACCCGGTTTCTGGTGGGCAAGAACCGCAAGCGCGTCCAGCGCCTGCTGCGCCTGACCCGCAGCCCGGCCATTGAGGATCAGCTCATGCCGGAACATGGCGACGACCGCTGGCTGTGGATGGACAGTGAAATGCTGGTGCTGTACAACCGCGCCCTCAAGCGCTATCCCGGACTGCTCAGCCAGCTGGACGAGCACATGCGCACCGGCGAGCCTCTGGGGCAGGATTTTGCCCCGGCCTTCGGCTAAAATTTAAGGAGTGGTAGAAGTGAAAAAAATCAAACTCACCGCATTGGAGCGGAGCTGGATTCTCTATGACATCGGCAATTCCGCGTTCATCCTGCTGGTTTCGACTCTGATTCCCATTTATTTCAACGCTCTGGCGACTACCGGCGGGCTGAACGAGTCATTGTATTTGTCCTATTGGGGCTACGCCGGTTCCGTCTCCACGCTGCTGGTGGCCGTCATCGGTCCCATCTGCGGCACGCTGGCTGACCACCGGGGCTTCAAAAAGCCGATTTTCATGGCCTGTATGCTTCTGGGCGTTCTCGGCTGCGCCGCCATGGGCGTGACTGCGGGATGGCTGGCATTTCTGGTGGTGTTCGTTCTGGCCAAGGTGGGGTATTCCTCCAGTCTGGTGTTCTACGACGCCATGCTCCCGGAGGTCACCACCGACGAGCGGATGGACACGGTATCCTCCATGGGCTACGCCTACGGCTATATCGGTTCCGTGATTCCCTTCATCCTCTGTCTGCTTCTGGTGCTGTTCGGCGGCAAAATCGGCATTGGCACGGGAACGGCCATGGTCGTTTCCTTCCTCATTACCGCCGTGTGGTGGTTCCTATGCACCCAGCCGCTGCTGAAGCGTTACCGTCAGACCGCCTTCGTGGAGCACGGCGGCAATCCCGTTTCTTCCACCTTCCGTCGGTTGAGAGACACCTTCCGGGAGGTTCGGCAGCAGAAGCATATTTTCCTGTACCTGCTGGCATTTTTCTTCTTCATTGACGGCGTTTACACCATCATCGACATGGCCACGGCCTACGGCACCGCCCTGGGGCTGGACACCACCGGACTGCTGCTGGCGCTGCTGCTGACCCAGTTCGTGGCCTTCCCCTGCTCCATCGCCTTCGGCCGGTTCTCGGCAAAATACGACACGGGGCTGCTCATTAAAATCTGCATCCTCTGCTACACCGGCATTACCCTGTTCGCGGTATTTCTTGTGTCCCAGTGGCAGTTCTGGGTACTGGCGGTTCTGGTGGGTATGTTTCAGGGCGGCATTCAGGCGCTGAGCCGCAGCTACCTCGGGAAGATCATCCCGGCAGAGCGCAGCGGCGAATACTTCGGCCTCATGGACATTTGCGGCAAGGGCGCGTCCTTCCTTGGTACGACCCTGATCGCTGTGGTCAGTCAGCTCACCGACGGGCAGTCGTTCCATGTCTTCGGGCTGGAGCTGCAAAACGAAAACATCGCCGTGGGTACGCTGGTCGTCATCTTCGCCATCGGCTTCGTCCTGTTCTGCAAGGCGGACAGGCTGAATAATACTATTTCTTAATAAAATGATTTCATCATTTTATTCTGCCGTTACACGGCAGACCGCCTGGGCGGCGGTAAGAAATGTATTGACTTCGTTTTTTAGCGGCAGTGGCCGCTGGCCACAATCCTGCGGCCTAATAAAACGCTTTTAAGCGTTTTATTAAAAACTCGTATAAGCAGTACATACACATTTAATGTAAGAATGCCGGGGGCTGACCGCCCCCGGCACTATTTTTACCTTTTTCTCTTTCTCAGCAGCACCGCAAGCCCGATTCCGGACAGCACCATCACCCCGACGGCGATCCAGATCAAATCGCCGGTACGGGGATTTCTGCGGGAACCCAGGGAAACCGGGACGGGCGGCACGTAGACCACCTCGTCGCAGTTGCGCACCCGGAGAACCGGCGTGCCATCGCTGTCCAGATGGAGAAGGCCGATTGCCCGCACGGTGCGGCCCTTCTTCACCCGAGAAGCAAGATCGTTCACCCAGTCCGCGCCGGACACAATGCCGTCCTCAATCAGAATTTCCGCAAAATCGCCGTTTCCGTCCTTCAATGTGATGCGGGAGACGCCCTTGCCGCCGACAGCATAGGTCACCTTCGTCACCTTGCCCTCCACCTGCATCAGACGGCCACCGTTGGCATCGTAATCCATGGCGTCCTTGTTCGAGGTGGTTTTCGGCGTGTAGTTGTAAAGCGGCTCGTCCAACACCTCGTAATCGATGATCTTCAGCACCACATTGTCGCCGCGGATTTCCTTCCGCCCGACCACCTCTATGGGCGTGCCGACTTCGATGTCTTTCTCTTTCTTCGTGAAGGGCACCAGCGCAACGCCGCCGGTATCGTCCTGCAAATAGAGCGTTTTGTAGAAAGTGTTGCCGGGACGGGAGGTTCCGGAGGTCGCCCAGCCGCGAATGTGGAACACCTCCCCGGCCTTGCCGGAACGCATTTCCCCGATGGTGACAAGCTCCGGACACGCCGCCCGCTCAATTTTCAGCAGCGCTTCCACAATACCCTGGTTTCCGCTGACGCTCTTCCAGACATTGTCCGGCTCCTTCATGGCGCTGTCTTCCAGGAACAGTCCGCCGCTGACGTACACTTTGCCGCCGTTTGCCAGTTCCTCACAGGCAAGCAGCACCGCGTTTTCACCGGTGTCCTGCCCGTCGCCATCCGCGTCCACGCCGTGGGTGGTGCTGCGCCCTTTCACCAGCCAAGTCCCGCTTCCCGGATTTACGGTGCATCCGGCGCGCTGGGTGTAGGTCTGCTCGGGTTTCAGGGATTTTGTCAAACCGCCGTCAGGGTTGAACACATTGGCGGATACCGCGTCAGGCGTACCGCCGTTGTTTTCTTCGTCCCACGCAGTGTCGTCGTTCAGGCGCACCGTCGCGCCCGTGGCTTCCAGCAGCTTGTTCAGCTCGCCGGAGGTGTGCAGATTCAGATCGCCCATATCCGATTGGCCGCAGAGAATGACTGTGCCGCCGTTTTCGGCAAACGATCTGACATTCTCCACAAATTCCTCATCAAATGCCTCCGCCGGGGCGGTTATCAGCAGGAGATCACTGTTTTCGGGCAGCTCGCTGTCCAGAATATCCACTGCTATATTGACCTTGGCGGCGATAGCTTTCAGCCGGTTCAGCTTATCAACGCCGGAATTGCCGTGGGAAGCGTCCACGGCGATACGCTTCACCTGCTCCGGGACGTGGAAGCTCAAGCTCAGCGTGTCCTCATAAGTGCGGTCTTCTCCGTTCACGCTCCCAGCCGCCTCGACCCGGAACTCCGTCACGCCCAGTTCCGGGTGGGCGTAGGAGAAGGTGTAGTCCAGCGTGCTCATCCCCGCAACTTCTCCCAGATCGGAGACTGTGCTGACAAGCGTCTCGTCGGCGTAAAGCGACAGCGCGTCCAGATCAAACTCCACCGGCTCGTTATTGTACAGCTCTACCGTCAGCCCGATCTCCTCGTCCCGGGCAGGGGTGAGGGTGTCCGAAGTGAAGCTTTCGATGCCAATATCGTCATACCCGTCCATCCACACGGGCGCGGTCACGGCCACATCCCCATCCGGCTGGGTGATACGGAGATAGTAGTAGCTGTGTCCGCTGGAGGCGGACAGTTCCAGCACCTGCGAAGGCGTTCCGACATATTCGCTCACAAGCACTGCCCCGCCGTCCGTCACCACCTCCACGCTGCCGATGGCCTCGTCCGTGGGGTCGCTCAGGAAAACGGTGACCGCCGCACTCTCGGACTTGGGGAGGATGCTGCCCATGACCGTACCGTTCAGCTCATAATAAATGGCAAGGTCACTGTCCTGCGTGGCGTAGACCCGGCGGTCCTTCATGGCAGCGTACAGCGCTTCCTCCGTCAGATCCTTCGCCAGTACCACAGTCCGCGCTTCGCTGGCGTCGCCCCACTGACCTTTGTGGTTATTCTGGTTGTTGGTCGGCGCGACGTGCCAGCCCTTGTCCAGCGCCAGATCATAATACTCGCAATCCACCACGCCGTCCTCCCCGGCCACTTCCAGCAGGGAGACTACCGCGTCATATTGGGGGCTGTAGTGGTCGAACCGCTCAAAATCCCCATGAACGGTATCCGGATGGTTGAACTGGCTGACGGAACCGGGGACGGAAGCCAGCGCCCTGTAGTAGTTTTCCAGTGCGGTAGGCACATTTTCGAAATCCGCTTGATCCCGGGTCTGCCAGCCGGGGGTATTGAAGGTGGAGATATGCCCCAGCTGCTTGTCCTCCGGCCATGTCATCTCAAAGCCGAAAAGCCCCACAAAATCCCCGTTGGTCACGGAAGCGGCCGCCTGCTTCCCCGCCGCCCAGTCAGCGCTGATGTCCGCGCCATCCGCGTCGATGGTGCCCATATCAGCGTTGTCAAAGGAATCGCTGTGGTCGGTCACGGCGAAAAAGTCCAGACCATCCACCTGCGACGCATATTGGAACGCTTCCTCCACGCTCCCGGCGCCGTTGGAAATATCGGTGTGGGCGTGGAGCTGACCGAAGTACAGATTCCAGTCAAGGTCAAATTCTTCCGTGAAAATGACCCGGGTCACTTCCCCGGGTTCGCAGCCCCCGGCGATGGAATATGTCTTGAGATACGCCGTTCCGAAGTCCTTTTCAAAGCAAATTGGCCCGGCATACAGCGCATCGGGCTGGTAATTCACCCCGTCGGTGGAGACTGCGTAATAAATGTCGGCGCTTTCGTCCTCGCAGGTCAGGGTAATTTCCTCCCCGGCGCGGATCGTGCCGCCCTCGGGCAAAACGGTCACATTGGGCGACGTTTCCACCACTTCTCCCGGCTCCTCCAGCTCCTCCGGCTCCTCCGGCTCCGGGTCGTCCTGCACCTCCATGCGCCGGTACAGCGTAAAGATGCTGACGTAGGAGTCCGGTGCTTCCTCAATATCGACGTCCCTGCATGCAAGGAAGTCATTCTCAAGAAGCGTATCGGAGACCAGCGTCACCGGCTCGTTCCTGCTGTATCCGTGAAAGGAAAAATATTCGCCATCCCAGAGAACCTGCCATTCATACGTCCCGGCGGCGATGCCGTTTCTGTCGTCTTCCATGGGTGCGGCGGACACGCCGTGAGCGTCCGTCAGGATGACCCTGTTCTCCGTCACCGTCAGGTTCCATTCCGCACCGGCGGCAACCGTGTCGCCGGTGAAGGTGGGTTTCGTGGCAGAAATCACAAAATCTTCTCCCAGCAGGATACCCGGCGCGTCGCCAAGGGGCGTCACCAGCACGTATTGCCCGCTGGTCAGTTCCTCCATGCCGGTGATCTCCTGATACACCGTCGCCGCTCCGGCGGGAAGCCGGAACAACGAAAAAAGAGCTGCCGCCAATACAACTGACAGCAACCCTCTGGCTACCAATCTTCTTGTCATACCAAACCCTCCCGACTTTTTTCAGAGTTTCCTCCCGGAACCCCCGAAAAATCATCGCCGGCTTGGCTGCGGATAGTATTCAACCAGCTGTCAACGATCTGCCGTTTGTATCAGAGGTTCCCTTATCCGTTTGGGAATATAGCACAGCCATTTTTCGACGTTTTACCTCTTTTGAGTTAACGCACTACAGGTAGTGGTTTTCTTCCACTTGTATACACAAGATGTAGTAAAGATTCAGTTAAAAATCTTCCTCAGCAGGGAGTGGCTGACGATCAGAAGACACGCCCACAGGAACAGGCTCAGCGCCCAGTAGCCGCTGCAGACCATGGGGCTGGACACCACGATCAGCACGGCGAACAACACGTTTCCCATAGTCACCGTCCCCATGGCGGACAGCACGTTCAGCACCAGTGCCAGCAGCGTCAGCCCCAGCGACAGCAGCGAAATGCCGCGCACCAGCTTCAGTGTGCGCGCGTCCTTCTCCTTTTTCGCACCGTAAATCAGGCACGCGGGCGGGGCGAAAAATGCCACAGCCAGCACCGTCAGCACAGCCTGCGCTCCCGCGCTGACATTCTGAGAAAAGCCGGGGATAAATCCCAGCCCCGCGCACAAAATAAACAGACCGCCCCACAGGGCAAACAGCAGCTTTTTAGACATAAGGTTCTCCTTTTCAGGTAGATGTAGTGTCCCCATTTTAACCGAAATCGGCGCAAAAGGCAACAGCGAATCCCGTCGAACCCCGCCGGTGAAAAAAAACTGGACAGTTCTGCCAACATCTGCTATAATGTCAGGAATAGTATTGGGGAAGGGAGTGTTTTTCCCATGAAATGTCCGTTTTGCGGCGATCAGGAAAGCAAGGTCGTCGATTCCCGCCACTCGGAGGACGGCCTGAGCATCCGCCGCCGCCGGGAGTGTATGGGCTGCCAGCGCCGGTTCACCACCTATGAGATCGTGGAAAGCCTGCCCATCATCGTTGTGAAGCGGGACGGCTCCCGCCAGAACTTTGACCGCAACAAAATTCTCAATTCCATGATCCGCGCCTTTGACAAGCGGAAAGTGGACGTCACTGACCTCGACCGCATCACCACCGAGATCGAGCAGACCATCCAGAACACGCTGGAGCGGGAGATCAGCACCGACAAGATCGGCGAGATGGTCATGGAGCGTCTGAAGCCTCTGGACGAGGTGGCCTACATCCGCTTTGCCTCCATCTACCACCGGTTCCAGGATGCGGGCAGCTTTATGCGGGAGATCAGCAAATTCCTGGAGGAAAAATAATGAGCACGATCCCAACTGAAATCACCGCCGCCACGGAAGGCTCGCTGGACATTGCCTCCATCAAAAGCGTGATGGACGGCTTTGACCCTGCCTCGCTGCTTCCCGACCTGAGCAAGGTTTTCGGCAGTCTGGTGGGCGTGTGCCGGGTCGCCGTGATGATCGGCCCGGTCGTCGCGCTGATCCTTGGACTGGCGTATCTGTTTCTCGCGCCGAAGGAGGCCAACTACTACTTCGGCTACCGCTGCTATTTCGGCATGGGCAGCGTCCGCGCATGGCGGTTCACCCAGCGAATCGCAGGGATGATCCTCGGCGGGCTGGGGCTGATCCTCACCGTTATCATGGCCATCGTCACCGCCGGTTACGGCAGTATGGATTCGATGGACATGGTGTGGAGCGCGGTAAACTGTCTGATATGGGAAGCAGTCCTTCTGCTGATCGGCACCATTGCCATCAACCTGATCGCCATGGCGAATTTCGACGCCAAGGGCGAGTACCGACACAAAGCGGGAAAGCCGAAAAATCCCCCGCGGGATACAAAATAAGCATAACATCCGGCTGTCGTGCGGCAGCCGGATGTTGTTTTGCCATTTGCGAGCGGCGAACTCTGCGGGGCTTCCAGATACACTGATACTATTTCCTGATTAAAATCTTTGATTTTAATCAGGAAGGCATCGCCTGACGGCGCTGCCGGTTTTGCCCCCCAATGGCAGAATCCACAAAAACCGCTTTACAAATCGTTCATATTTTGGCGGCGGAATCCGGCATATTTCCTTGCAATATCGGGAAAAAAGAGGTATACTGTCACAGAAGTGTGTGAAAAGGAGGTCTTAGGTCAACCCTAGGGCCTCTTTTTTCATGAAAACACGTAGATTTGCAAAAAACAGAAAGGATGATTTTTATGGCTACTCCCGAAAAGAATACCGACGCGGTTTATGACGCAAGTACTCTGGGTACCCCCAAAATGCTGGTTCTGGGCCTGCAGCACCTGTTCGCAATGTTTGGTGCGACGGTTCTGGTTCCCGCAATCACCGGACTGAACGTATCCACTACCCTGCTCTTTGCCGGTCTCGGCACGCTGCTGTTCCACCTCATCACCGGACGGAAGGTTCCCGCATTCCTCGGCTCCTCCTTCGCGTTTCTGGGTGCTTACGGTCTGGTCACCGCTTCCGGGCAGGACATTCCGCTGACCTACTCCTGCTTCGGCGTTGCCGTGGCGGGTCTTGTATATCTGGTTCTGGCGCTCTTCTTCAAGCTCTTCGGCGCGAAGAAGGTCATGCGCTTCTTCCCGCCCATTGTCACCGGCCCCATCATCATCTGTATCGGCCTGTCTCTGGCCGGTTCCGCCATCAATAACTGCCGCGGCAACTGGTGGGTCGCCCTGGTCGCGATCCTGGTCGTCGTGGTCTGCAACATCTGGGGCAAGGGCATGGTGAAGATCGTTCCCATTCTGCTGGGCGTTCTCGGCTCCTACCTGTTCGCCATGATCGTTGACCCCGCCGCCCGGGCAAATGTTGCCAAGACGGTGGCCGAGGCCGACTGGATCGGTCTGCCCGTGATCTGGGGCAACACCGCCTTCTCCATCTTCGGCAAGGATTTTGACAGCGGTATGCTGCTGACCGCCATTATCACCATCGCTCCCATCTCTCTGGCGACTGTCGTGGAGCACATCGGCGACATCTGCGCCATTTCCTCCACCGTGGAAAAGAATTACGTGGCTGACCCCGGCCTGCACCGCACTCTGGTGGGCGACGGTCTCGCAACCACCATGGCCGCCCTCTTCGGCGCACCGGCCAACACCACCTACGGCGAGAACACCGGCGTTCTGGCGCTGTCCAAGGTCTATGACCCCAAGGTCATCCGTCTGGCCGCGCTGTTTGCCATCATCCTCTCCTTCTGCCCCAAGTTTGCCGCGCTGATTGTTGCCATGCCTGCCGCTACCATGGGCGGCGTGAGTCTGGTGCTGTACGGCATGATCTCCGCCGTGGGCGTGCGGAACGTGGTTGAGAACAACGTGGACTTCACCAAGAGCCGCAATGTTCTGGTCGCCGCCATGATCATGGGTCTGGCCGTTGGCGTGACCTACAACGGCGCCATCGTCATTCCCGTCGGCGGCGTGACCATCAGCCTGTCCGGTCTGGCCGTGGCCGCTCTGGTGGGCATCCTGATGAACGCCGTACTCCCCGGCAAGGACTACGAGTTCGGCACCAACGAGCAGGGCGACACCTCCGTCAACTTCGGCACAAGAGCGGAATAAATCCTGATTTTCCCGGCGCCGCGGCATTGCCGCGGCGCTTTTCTCCGTTTTCTTTATTTTTGTTCGGAAAATCCAACAAAAATATTGCATTTATTTCGTCAATGTGCTATACTCTATAGTCGATATTTTGTGTAATTCGGTTTCAAAAGGAGACTTTTTCATGGTACCTCAGGATAAAATTCGCAACATTGCCATCATCGCCCACGTTGACCACGGCAAGACCACGCTGGTGGACGAAATGCTCAAGCAGGGTGGCATTTACCGGGAAAATCAGGCCACTGTGGAACGGGTTATGGACTCCGGCGATCTGGAGCGGGAGCGGGGCATCACCATTCTGGCAAAGAACACTTCCGTGCATTATAAGGACTACAAGATCAACATCGTGGACACCCCGGGTCACGCCGATTTCGGCGGCGAGGTGGAGCGCATTCTGAAAATGGTCAACGGCGTCATTCTGCTGGTGGACGCCGCCGAAGGCCCCATGCCCCAGACCCGCTTCGTCTTGCAGAAGGCGCTGGAGCTGGGTCACAAGGTCATCGTGGCCGTGAACAAGATCGACAAGCCCGACGCCCGGGTGCATGAGGTCATGGACGAGGTGCTGGAGCTGCTGCTGGATCTGAACGCCACCGACGAGCAGTTCAACAGCCCCACCGTGTTCTGCTCCGGCCGTCAGGGTACGGCTTCCTACAGTCCCGACGAGGCAGGCACCGACCTGACCCCCCTGTTCGAGACCATCGTCAACTATATTCCCGCCCCTGAGGGCGACGACACCGCGCCGCTGCAGCTGTTGGTCTCTTCCATCGACTATAACGACTACGTCGGCCGTATCGCCGTCGGCCGGGTGGAGCGGGGCACCATCAAGGTCAATCAGGAGGTCACCATCTGCGACTTCCATGACGCGAACGTGAAAACAAAGGGCAAGGTCGTGGCGCTGTACGAGTTCGACGGCCTGAGCAAGAACCCCGTCCAGGAGGCTCACGCCGGTGAGATCGTGGCGCTGTCCGGTATGGCAGATATCACCATCGGCCGCACCCTGTGCGCCCCGGAGTGCGTGGAGCCGCTGCCCTTCGTGAAAATTTCCGACCCCACCATCGAAATGACCTTTGCCGTCAACGATTCTCCCTTCGCGGGCAAGGAGGGCAAGTTCGTCACCTCCCGGAACCTCCGCGACCGGCTGGAAAAGGAGCTTCTCAAGGACGTTTCCCTCCACGTCACCGAGCAGGGAACGGATTCCTTCAACGTGGCCGGTCGTGGCGAAATGCACCTGTCCATCCTCATGGAGACCATGCGCCGGGAGGGCTACGAGTTCTCCGTGTCCACCCCCCGCGTGCTGACCAAGGTCATCGACGGCAAGGTCTGCGAGCCTATCGAGCGGATGGTCGCCGACGTGCCGGAGGAGTGCATGGGTTCCGTCATTGAGAAAATGGGCAAGCGGAAGGGCGATTTGCTGGGCATGACCCCCATGGGCAGCCGCTACCGTCTGGAATTTCTGGTTCCTTCCCGCGGCCTGTTCGGCTACCGCAACGAATTCCTCACCGATACCCGTGGCGAGGGCGTCATGTCCTCCGTGCTGGATTCCTACGCCCCTATGAAGGGCGAGATCGAGCGGCGGCAGGTGGGTTCCCTTGTCGCCTTTGAGACCGGCGAAGCCGTGGCCTATGGTCTCGCGGCGGCGCAGGAGCGGGGCGCACTGTTCATCGGCCCCGGTACGCCGGTTTACGCCGGTATGGTCGTGGGCGTTTGCAGCCGCAACGAGGATATGACCGTGAACGTCTGCAAGAAGAAGCAGCTGACCAATATGCGCGCCGCCGGTTCTGACGAAGCCCTCCGGCTGACGCCTCCCCGCATCCTCTCTCTGGAGCAGTGCCTGGAATTCCTGGCGGACGACGAGCTGCTGGAATGCACGCCCAAGAGCCTACGCATCCGCAAGCGGGAGCTGGATCACGCGGCCCGTATGCGCAATCTGATGAAGAAGCGCGCTCAGGACAACGCCTGAATCCGGTGAAGATCCGATTTTTACCGGTCTGCGTTCTGCTGGCGCTGCTGCTGACGGGCTGCGGCCACGCCGCGCCTGAAACCACTGCGCCCACATTGCCGGAAACGCAGGCCGCTGCGACGCAACCGACCCAAACGTCTCAGCCAGAGACCCTTCCCACGGAAACGCAGCCCGGGGAGGAACACTTTCTTCTGACCTTCGCGGGGGACTGCACCTTCGGCAGCAACCCGACCAACTATTACGCGGAATCCGGCTTTATCAAGACCGTGGGCGATGACTACGCCTATCCCTTCGCCAACGTGATCGACTATTTCGCGGGCGACGAGTTCTCCATGGTGAATCTGGAAGGCCCCCTGTGCGACGAGGGTAACCCCATGCAGAAGAAGCATGTGTTCCATGGCCCCACGGCTTACGTAAACTGCCTGACGGAGAATTCCATCGAGGCCGTGACTGTGGCCAACAACCATTCCATGGACTACGGCGCAAACGGCTACGCGTCCACGCTGGCGGTACTGGAACAGGCAGGCGTCCCCTACGTGGAGCGGGACAGCACTGCTGTGGTCACCACGGGCAGCGGCCTGACCATCGGGCTGTATGCCGCCGTGTACTACAAGCTGGATGTGGCGGACATGACCGCAAAGATTGCTGCCCTGCGGGAGCAGGGGGTGGACTTAATCATCTTCGTCCCCCATTGGGGCGTGGAGGGTACATACCACCCCACCGAAGAACAGAAGCAGGTGGGTCACGCCGCCATTGACGCCGGTGCGGACATCGTGTTCGGTTCCCATCCCCATGTTTTGCAGCCCATTGAGGAATACGGCGGCGGTATCATTTTCTACTCTCTGGGGAATTTCAGCTTCGGCGGAAACGGCGCTCCCAAAGACTATGACACGGCGCTGGTGCAGCAGGAGGTCATCCGGGACGCGGAGGGAAAGGTCAGATTGGGACAACTGACCATCGTACCCGCCAGCGTCAGCTCCGTCGCCGGACGGAATAATTTCCAGCCGACCCCCTACGAGCCGGGGACGGAAGAATACAATCGCGTCCTTTCCAAGCTGGATGAAACCTTTTCCGGCCCGAATTTGAAAATTGACTGACGGAAGAACGAAAAAAAGATTGACCAAACCGCGTTCTTCGGTTATAATAAGCGGGTATGACCGTAGTATCGGTCTGGATTTGTGTTGCTGCGGCCGAAAGGCTGTTGAGCATATTGTATTTTGACAGGAGGTGTATCTTAGATGAAGCGTACCTACCAGCCCAGCAAGCGTCACCGTTCCATGGTTCACGGTTTCCGCCAGAGAATGGCTACTTCCAACGGCCGCAAGGTTCTGGCCCGCCGTCGTGCGAAGGGCCGCAAGGTTCTGTCCGCCTGATGCGTATGTCCGTGGGTTACTAGGGTGCATCTGAAAACTGTCAAAATGCCCAATCAGCGGGTCTTTTGCCCTGCGCCGCGCCATTTTCCCTTGAAATACAACAAGTATTCCTGTGGAAAAATGGCTTGCTCAGGACAAAAATCCCTCGCTGCCGGTCATTTCACCGGTTTTCAGATACACCCTAGAGCGGAAAAAGCGCTTAAGAGCGAAACGGGAGCTACAGCGGGGTGAATGGAACGTTCGCCCCGCTCCCTTTTTAGCGAGGAAACAGTATGAAGTATTCAACCAGCCTGAAGCTCAACCATATTTTCAGGCGCCTGTATCACACCTCCGGCGTTGCCGACGGCCTCCTGGTGCTTTATGCCAGAAAGAACCGCACGGACGGGAACCGGGTGGGCGTCACCGTCAGCAAAAAGCTGGGCAAAGCCCACGTGCGCAACCGCACCCGCCGCCGCATCCGGGAGGTCTACCGCCTGAACGAGGAAAAGTTCCAGCCCGGCTGGGACATCGTGGTGGTGGCAAGGACGAAAGCCGTGGAGGCTCCCTTTGAGAAGCTGACGGCAAGCTATCTCACCCTTGCGAAAAAAGCAGGGCTTCTGAAGAAAGTAGAGACTTAAGCTGCGGTTATGAAGAAGATGTTTCTTGCTCTCATTCGGTTTTATCAGCGCTGGATCTCCCCGGCGTTTCCGGCACGGTGCCGGTTTCGCCCCACCTGTTCCGCTTATGCCTACGAAGCCATCAGTAAGTACGGTATCCTTAAGGGCGGCTGGCTTGCCCTGAAGCGGTTTTTGCGGTGCAATCCCTTCTACCGCGGGGATATCTATGACCCGGTACCATGACCATGAATCTCTAAGGAGGAAAGGCAATGTTTCTCGCATTCCAATTATCGGACATCATAACCGTGCCGTTTGGGTGGCTGCTGTCAGTCCTGTATGAAACGACCCACAACTACGGCGTCGCCATGATCCTGTTCGCCGTCATCGTGCAGCTGATCCTGCTGCCCCTGAACGCGAAGTCCAAGAAGAGCATGATGAAGATGTCCCGTCTGACGCCCAAGATGCAGGCCATCCAGCAGAAATACGCGGACGACCCCCAGCGTCAGAATCAGGCCATTCAGGAACTTCAGAAATCCGAGGGCGTTTCCATGGGCGGCGGCTGCCTGTGGAGCTTCATTCCGATTCTGATTCTGTTCCCCCTGTTCGCCGTTATCCGCCAGCCCATCACCTACATCCTGATGCAGTCCGCCGACACGGCAAAGCAGATCGTGGAGGTCATCAAGACGGCTGCGCCGGATATGTTCACTTCCAATGCTGCCTACGAGCAGGTCGTCGCCGCGCAGCTGATCCCCCAGTACGCGGCTGAACTGCGCGCCGCCATCCCCGACATCAGCGAGACCGTTCTCGCCGGCATCAATTTCGACTTCCTCGGCATCAATCTGGGCGCAGTGCCCCAGTTCAATGTCTTCTCCGCCAGCTGGGTGTGGGACTGGGCGCACATCGGTGCGTTCCTCATCGCCCTGACCTCTGCCGCCTGTCAGCTGCTGCAGATGGTCATCAGCCAGAAGACCAACGACTCCGTCATCACCGACGAGAAGGGCGTTCAGGACAAGGAGACCGCCAAGAATTCCCAGCAGAACCAGTCCATGAAGGTCATGATGTGGATGATGCCGCTGATGTCTCTGTGGATCGGCTTCACCGTTTCCGCCGGACTGTCCCTGTACTGGTTCATCGGCGGCGTGGTGAGAATGATCTCCGACCCCATTATGACCAACCACTACCGCAAAATCTATGACGCGGAGGATGCCGTGCGCCTGCAAAAGGCCATGGAGCAGGAGCGCATCGAAGCCGAGAAGGAGCGCGTCCGCGCCGAGCGCCGTGCCTCCAATCCCGACGGCATCACCGCCAACACCAGCAAGAAGAAGCTGGAAAAGCAGCAGCGGGATCAGGAGCAGGCCGCCAAGGCCGCGGCTGCCAAGGAGTACGCCGCCCGGAAGGGCATTGTGGAGGAAGCCGCAAGGGAAGAAAACGCGCCTCTGTCCGGCGTCTCCGACCGCCCCTTCTGCAAGGGCCGCAACTATGACCCTGACCGCTACGCGCCCAAGTCTATGGAGGAATAAACCATGGAAAAGTCGATTATCACTTCCGGCAAGACCATCGATCTTGCCATTGAATCCGCGCTGAGCCAGCTGGGGCTGGATCGTGACAGCGTGTCCGTTACGGTGCTGCAGCAGGCAAAGTCCGGCTTCCTGGGCTTCGGTGCCCAGAGCGCCAAGGTGCAGGTGACTTACGAAGTCCCCGACCCCGTGCCGGAGAAGGAAGAAAAGCCCAAGAGCGCTCTGGGAAGCGCCTCCCGCTCCAAGCCCAAGGCCCCTGCCGCCCCGGTGAAGAAGCCGGAAGCCCCTCAGCCGCCCAAGGCCGAGCCTCCGAAGCCCGCCCCCCAGCCCGCTCCCACACCCGCACCTGCAAAGCGCCCTGAGCCGCCCAGGCAGGACAGGCCCCGTCCTCCCAAACCCCCCCGGCCGGAGAAGCCCAAGGCGCCCGCCGCTCCCAAGACCTACGCTCCCGCCGAACCCGGTTCCGTGGAGGAAAAGATCGAAGTCTTCATCAAGGGCCTGCTGGAACACATGGATTCCAACGCCGTTCCCCACTGCTGGAAGGACGAGGGCAATACGTACAAGGTTGATCTGGTGGGCGACGATCTGGGTTACCTGATCGGCCGCCGGGGCGACACGCTGGACGCCATTCAGCATCTGACCAACTACACCGTCAACCGGGATGTGGAAGGTCACATCCGCGTCAACGTGGATGCGGAGTGCTACCGGGAGAAGCGGGAGGAAAGCCTGCGCCGCTACGCCCGGAAGAAGGCGCAGCAGGTGCTGAAAGCCCGCCGCCGCACCACTCTGGAGCCCATGAACGCCTACGAGCGCCACGTGATCCACGCCGCGCTTCAGGACATGGAGAACATCACCACCCACTCCACCGGCGTAGAACCCAACCGCCGCGTGGTGATCGAGTACGTGAGATAAGAGATAAACGAAAATCGGCACCCGGAAACGGGCGCCGATTTTTTACTGCAAAAAACATTTGAAATTTTCCGCCCCATCCGTTATAATAAGCCCACAGCGTGTGGCGTTTCTGCGTAAATCCGGTTGCAGAAACGCCGCACGCATTTTTTGCGGAAATGGGTGAGAGACGGAGAGTGACGGAGAATTTTATAGGGAAATCGTGCGGCAGAAATGCGTAAGTCCGGATTTTAACGGACTTATACTGAACTCCAATTAGGGTCTATCTGAAATCCGGAAATATGACCAACAGCGAGGGATTTTTCGTCTGATGAAGTCATTTTTCCGCAGGAACACTTTGTGTATTGCAAGGAAAAATGGCGTACAGCAGGCGGAAAAGACCCGCTGTTTGGGCATGTTGACGGTTTTCAGATAGACCCTAAAATCTTTAGAAAAGATTTTAATTGCCTGAAGGGCATGGAGTTCATATGAGACTTGTTTTGTGATTTCTTTCCTTATAAATCACAAAACAGGCAGCGCCGTCAGGCGATGCCTTCCTGATTAAAATTAAGATTTTAATCAGGAAATAGTATAAAACCTGAAAAGGCGCTGTCTCACGGTTTTGTGAGACAGCGCCTTTTATGGAGGAAGGGGAGTTATCTGAAGTATTTGACCGCCGCTTCAAACATGCGGATGTTGTACTCGCCGGGGACGTTCTTGTACAGGCCGGAGCCGATGCGCTCGCTGTGGCCCATTTTGCCGAAGACCCGGCCGTCGGGGGAGGTGATGCCCTCGATGGCGTACAGAGAACCATTGGGATTGAAGTGGACGTCGGCGGTGGCATTGCCGTCCAGATCAACGTACTGGGTGGCGATTTGGCCATTGGCCGCCAACTGGCGGATCAGTTCCTCGGAGGCAAGGAACTTGCCCTCGCCGTGGGAGATGGGGACATTGTACACGTCGCCCACGTTGGTCAGCGACAGCCAGGGGGACTTGTTGGAGGCGACCCGGGTGCGGACGATGCGGCTCTGGTGGCGGGAGATGTTGTTGAAGGTCAGGGTGGGGCAGGTCTCGTCGGTGTCGATGATTTTGCCGTAGGGCACCAGACCCAGCTTGATGAGCGCCTGAAAACCGTTGCAGATGCCGCACATCAAACCGTCCCGCTGCTCCAGAAGGGCGGTGACGCCCTCCTTGACGGCGGCGTTGCGGAAGAACGCGGTGATGAACTTGCCGGAGCCGTCCGGCTCGTCGCCGCCGGAGAAGCCGCCGGGGATGAACACCATCTGGGCGGTTTTCAGTTCGTTCGCAAAGCGCTCCACGCTGCGGGCAATGCCGTCGGCGCTCAGGTTGTTGATGACGATGATCTCCGGCTCCGCCCCCGCGTCCCGGACGGCCTTGGCGGAGTCGTATTCGCAGTTGGTGCCGGGGAAGGCGGGGATCAGCACCTTGGGCTTGGCAACCTTGACGGCGGGGGCTTTCCGCTGGGTGGCCTCATAGGAGAAGGTCTCCATGCTCTGCGCCGGGGTGGGGATGTTGCAGGCGTAGACGGATTCCAGCTTGTCTTCGTAGGCGCCGAGAACCTGAGTCTGGGACAGGGCTTCTCCGTGATAGGAGAAGCTGCCGTCGGCGGCGGTGACGCCCAGAACTTTGCCCACGGTGCCGTCCGCCATTTCCAGCACGAAGCTGCCATAGGCGTAGCCGAACAGCTCGTCAAGGGTCAGCGCGTCGTCAAAGGCGAAGCCCAAGCCGTTGCCGAAGCCCATCTTCATCACGGCCTCCGCGATGCCGCCCATGCCGGGGGTGTAGGCGGCCACGGCCTTGCCGCTGCGAAGGAGTTCGGTGACGGTATCGAAGGTTTCCAGCAGGGAAGCGGTTTCGGGCAGGCCGTTTTCGTCGTAGGCGGGGGTCAGCAGGCAGACCTTGTGACCCGCGGCCTTGAATTCGGGGGAGACGACTTCGCCGGTCTTGCCTGTGGTGACGGCGAAGGAGACCAGCGTGGGCGGAACATCCAGCTTCTCGAAGGAACCGGACATGGAGTCCTTGCCGCCGATGGCGCCGATGCCCAGCTCCATCTGCGCCCGGAACGTGCCCAGCAGTGCGGCAAGGGGCTTGCCCCAGCGCTTGGGGTCCTTGCCGAGGCGCTCAAAATACTCCTGGAAAGTCAGGTAGGTGTCCTGGGAGGACGCGCCGGAGGCGATCAGCTTACACACGGACTCCACCACAGCCAGATACGCGCCGTGATAGGGAGAAGCGGAGGTGATGAAGGGGTTATAGCCGAAGGCCATGAAGGAGCAGTCGTCGGTGTGCTTCTTCTCCACGGAGATTTTCTGCACCATGGCCTGAATGGGGGTGAGCTGATATTTTCCGCCGAAGGGCATCAGCACGGTGCCCGCGCCGATGGTAGAGTCGAACCGCTCAGAAAGACCCCGCTTGGAGCAGGTGTTCAGGTCGGAAGCCACGGCGAGGAAGTTCTCGGCGAAGCTGCCGGTGACGGCCTTGCCGTAGCTCTGCGCCTTCTCGGCGGCGGCGTCCATGTGCTTGGCCGCGCCGTTGGAATTCAGGAATTCCCGGCTGATGTCGCAGATTTTTTTGCCGTTCCAGTTCATCACCAGACGGGGGCGTTCCGTGACCACGGCCACGGGGACGGCGTTCAGGTTTTCCGTGGCGGCAAGCTCCAGGAACCGCGCCGCGTCCTTTGCTTCCACGACAACGGCCATCCGCTCCTGGGATTCGGAGATGGCCAGCTCGGTGCCGTCCAGACCGTCATATTTCTTGGGAACGGCGTTCAGGTCAATCACCAGACCGTCGGCCAGCTCGCCGATGGCCACGGACACGCCGCCCGCGCCAAAGTCGTTGCAGCGCTTGATGAGACGGGAGGCTTCGCCATTGCGGAACAGGCGCTGGAGCTTCCGCTCCTCGGGGGCGTTGCCCTTCTGCACCTCGGAGCCGCAGGTTTCCACCGACTGCTGGGTGTGAGCCTTGGAGGAACCCGTCGCGCCGCCGATGCCGTAATCCTTGAAAACCGCTATGAATACCTATTACTTCCATTCCATAATGATTGATAGCCGTT